>JACDJA010000349.1_pt1 | contig 55174 bp, 45 predicted proteins | sample 7449241 | NCBI WGS metagenome assembly JACDJA01 (sample SAMN14253289, study PRJNA609438) | sludge metagenome | isolation source: initial anaerobic sludge | collected 2018-12-20 | reverse complement strand
GCGTTCTACACTTACGCCACCGACGACGAGGCGCTGACCGCCTTCCATGAACTGTCGCGAACTGAGGGAATCATCCCGGCTCTGGAGTCGGCCCACGCCGTGGCCGAAGCGATCAGGCGCGCGCCGACGATGGGACGTGACCGGATATTGCTGGTGAACCTTAGCGGCCGGGGGGATAAAGACCTGGATACGGTGCTGCGGTTGATGGAGGAATAAGCGGCTAGCCCCGCTTCCCGATCAATCGTTCCCTGCGGTGGAGAAGCTCCGCTCGAGTCAGGCGTGTATTAGGCGTCAGCGGCAGCCGCTCCAGCAACGTCAGTGCCCGCTCCGTCCACTCCAGAGCCGTGCCGGCGTCCTTTTCCTGCCACTCGAAATGTTTCGCCAGCTCCACGTGGGCCGTAATGTCCCCGGCACTGGTGAAGGCGATTTGCTGCCAGGCAATCACCGCCTCGGCGCGACGGTCACTTTGCTTGTAGAGCGTCGCCAACCGGTAGAGCGCCTGGTGATACGCCTCAAGCGGCAGGTCACCATCCAGCGCCCCGCGCAACGTCCGCTCCGCTTCTTCGTGGAAGCCCAGGTCGGCCTGCCACCGGCCCAGACTCACCTGGTCGAGCGCGTCGTCGCAGCGCGAGGTGGATAGGTGGCGGAAGATGCGCCCGGCCAGTGTCACCATCGAGAGCATGTCCATCTCGTTGTGGTAGAAGACGCGGGTCAGCTCGCTTGCGTCGCCGGTACGCAGGTAGTTGTGATAGAGGGACGGAATCAGCCAGCCGGGCACATCATCCTGCGTTCGATGCAGACCCAGCAGGTTCTGCTCAAGCGCGCCCAGGGCGCAAGAGCCAAGCCGCGACCGGAAGAGGCGACGAGCCGGAGGCAGCAGGTCGATGTGGGGCAGGTCGGGCAGACGGCCGCGCCGTCGGTTCATCAGATAGCGGTTATCGAGCAACGGCACGTCGAACGAGCGGCCGTTGAAGGTGATCAATCCCGCCTTGCCGTCGAGCAGCGCGTCGAGCTGATGTAACATCTCCGGCTCGTCGCCGTGGTCGCGCAAAAAGTATTGACGCACGACCAATACATCGCGCGAAGTCGTTTCATCGCCGCCGGCCGGCGGATGTGGTTCGAAGAACGCAACGCCGACCATAAAGGCCAACGCTCCCGCCCCGGCCAGACCGGTTGTCTCGGTGTCGAGGAAGAGGAAATCACGAAAGCTGGACCCGGCCAATCGATCATCCATGGCATAGCGTGCGCCTTCGTCGGGACGAAGCGCCAGCAGGTCATCCAGTGTGTCCTGCCCGTGACGATGGTGCGTCGGGTAGACGCGATCGACAACAAAGCAGGCGCCCTCGTCGGCCTCAATCAGGCGACCGCCGGGCAACAGCGTTTCCAGGGTTGGTGGAACGTGGGGATCGAACCGCGCGGCAGCCGGCTCCGCGCGCAAAATGTGGGGCGACGCCGGCCGGATATGGCGCGCGCCCTTATTGACCCCCAGGCGACGAAGGAGCGAAGCAACCTCATCGTTCATTTGTTCGATTGTACGTGCGCAACAGGGCAATGACAAGAGCACGGCGTCGTCTTATTGGGCCTGTTCCCCGTATCTACGCAATAATAAGGCAAGCATGATTACGGGCCGCGGGAGATTACCCTTTCGACCCTTTCGGGATTACAATAGAGTGGTATGGGTGTGGATAATCCGTTTTTCCATCGTGGGGCCATCCGGCACGCTGAGGACTTTATTGGCCGCGAAGCCGAATTGAACCAGATGTTGGGGTTGCTGCGCAACGGCCAGAGCGTATCCCTGATCGGGCCGCGGCGAATCGGCAAAAGTTCGCTCTTGCTGCACCTGAGCGACCCGGACGTGCGACGCTCTTTTCGTCTGGGACCGTCGCACTCGCTATTCGTCCTGCTCGACTGCCAGGAACTGGCCGACTCGCCGCCCGAGGAAGTGTATGAGCTTCTTCTCGATGGACTGCTCGACACTGCCACCGCGGCAGACCTGAAGCTCGACACTGCCACGCAACCGGGAACCTATCGCGCGCTTGACCGCGCTCTGCAACAGGTTTATCAACAGGGGAACAGCGTTGTCGTTCTGCTGGACGAGTTCGAGTTGCTCGCGGCCAATCAGCATCTGACACCATATTTCTTCGCCCGGTTGCGTGGATTGACGACCAAATACGGCCTGGCGTATCTGACGGCCAGCCAGCGCCCCCTGTTCGCCATTACGGCCGAGGAAGCAGTACTCAGCTCTCCATTTTTCAACATCTTCGTCACCATGCCTCTGGGACTTTTCAACGTAGCTGAGGCGAACGAGTTGTTCCAGGAGCGATTGGCAAGGACGACGGTCACGTTTACGCCCGAACTTATAGAGTACTTGCTCGATCTGGTTGGGTCTCATCCGTTTTTCCTCCACATCGCCGGATACCATGCAGTCCAGGCACTCATCAGCGGAGAATTACATCTCAACGCGGATACGACAGTCACCGATTTCTACGTCCTGGATGGGCCGATTGAACTGGAAGCGGATTCGCATCTCGGTTATCTGTGGCAAAACCTGACCCCCGAAGAGCAGCACGTACTGGCAACGGCCGACGGCCCAATAGAAACTCTGCGCCAACTGGAACAGCAATGCCTGTTGCAGCGAATCGACGGAGCCTATCGCTACAGTAGCGACATCCTGCGGCGATTTGTGCGACGACAGAATGTTTCCGGCTTGGTGCAGGGCGGGCCATTTGTCATCGATGAACAGCGGCATCAGGTCTGGGGCAATGGGCAGGAGATGAGCCTGACCACCTCGCAATTCAGCATTCTCGTGCAGCTGTGTCGACATGCGGACCAGGTCGTGCGGGGAGAAGAACTGGAGATGGCGGTTTGGGGTGATGTATTGGTAGACGACCCGGACAGGTTGAAGACGTTGATCAAACGCCTGCGCCGGGCGGTCGATCCGTTCGGCAATTGGATCGTCAGTGAGCGCGGTGTGGGGTATGCCCTGCGGCCGCCGGAAGAGTAGCCGCCCGCCGATCGGCGCGCACAAACCGTTGAGACGCATCGTCGCTTTATTACATTACATGCCCTCTGCGTTACGCGGCCGGCGCCTTGGCATTCTCCGGATGCCCGCCTTGGCGGTTGCCATTCTGGTTCTGTTTGCCTCTTCGCGCACGGCACACGCCCAGGGCCAATCCCGCTCACAAAGCTACTGGCAATATGCCGCCTCCGGCCGGCTCAATACCGTCGTGACGGCCGACGTTAACGGTGACGGGATCGATGAGTTCCTCGTTCTCGACGAAAACAGCCAATTGACCTTGCTGACGGCCAATGGGCATCAGGAATGGTCCTATCTCAGCCCTCGACCCATTTCCACAATCGGGGCGCTGAGCGGATCAGACGCGCTCAACCCTGTCCAGGACATCGTTATGGCCGGGTTGGGCCATCTTATGCTCCTCGATAGCGAGGGCAATGAGTTGTGGCGTGTGCCGTTACCGGACACCGCCGTACCTGTCGAGACAGGCTCCTATGACTTCGATCGGGATGGAATCGAAGATATTCTGGTCCTCCTGGCTTCCGGTCAACTACTCGCCTATAGCCCGTCGGGAGACAATCTGTGGCAATTCGCGGGGCAGGAAAACCTGACAACTAACGTCAATCCACATATGATCGTGGATGATTTTGACGGAGATGGCGAGGACGAAATTGTCCTGGGCCTGTTTACACCACGTCGGTTCAGCGAGATCCTCTATCTGGACGACGGTTCAATTCAATGGCGACAGGCGATCTCGCGGCGCATTACGACCCTTGTCGCCGCGCCGTTCACCACTGCCGCCGGCAACTTGATTGCAGTGGGGACTAATTTCGGACAACTCGCCCTCTACTCGCCTACCGGCGAACTGGCCTGGTTCCGCACGGTTAATCGCGCCATCACGAGTCTATCCTTCGTTGGGCTGCCGGATGAGCAGGTGCTTGCCGTGGGTACAGAATCCGGTAGCGTAATCGCCTACACGGCCGAAGGGCGGCGACTATGGACGAACAATCTGGCCAAGGATGCCAACCGGCGAGTGCTGGCTCTGCTTCCGGCAGGCGGGCGCACCGCCGCCGGACGGGTTCCGTTGGCCGCCATTCTGGAGCCAATCTCCGAATCGAGCGAGTTGGCCGACATCTTGCTTCTGGGCAACAACGGCCAGACGCTGGCCAAGCTCAACGACACCGATCTGCCCGATCTCACTCGTCTGGTGGACGTTAACGGCGACAGTCACCACGAACTGCTGCTGGCGCGGTTCGCCACACTGCAACTAATTGGTCTGGGCATTGGCGACAGTGAATACATTCAGGAATGGGAATACGCGCTCGATGCTGCGCCCACGGCATCCCTGGTTGTCGATCTCGACGAGGACGGCGAAGAAGAAATCATCGTCGGCACACGTGACGGACGGTTACACAGTCTGGGGGTCGATCGCATGATTCGCTGGCTCAACGCGCCGGGCGAAGAGATTGCCTATTTGGGGCGCATCCGTTATTCGCTCAGCGAACCGCCTCGTATTGCCGTCGTTCGTCGCCAGCGACTGTCGATCAACGATGTCGCGGATGAGGAAGTGCCTAGCGCCAGTTGGCTGGAACTGCGAAATGCAACCGGTGAGAGATTGTGGGAAGTTACTATCCCGGCGCGAGTGACTGCCCTTACGCTTGATGACCGGCTGGGATCAGGTGAACCATCATCCATCCTGATCGGCACGCTGGAAGGCCGGGTATTGGCCTACAGCCTCGACGGCAACTTGCAATGGCAATATGACATTGAAGAGTTGGCCGGTGGGGTTCGAAGTCTGGCTGTCTTCAATGAAGGCGTCGGCAAGCCCAACTCGATTCTGGTCGTCGGCTCAAATCACATGATCCGGCTGTTGCCTCTGGGCAGCGGGATCATCAGGTACAATCTGGTTTCATTCGAGAACGAGATTGTGGCCGTTTATCCGGTACAGACGTCGGTTGGCCAATTGCTTTCTGTCGGACTGGTCGTGTTCACGGCCGACGGTTACGCACACGGTCTCAATCAGCGTGGTATCGAGATGGCGCAATGGGCATGGCCGCAAGCACTTACCGGCCTGCCAAGCGTTATTGAACCATCGGGACAGAGTTTCGTCGAGGTCTTCCAGGAAAATGTGACCGCTTTCCTCATTGCTACCGAAAGTGGTGATCTGGAGCAACTCACAATCACCGATAATCAACCCGTCGTCACGTGGAGCCTGAAGGGGGTCGGCCCCATTCTAGCCATCAGTTGGGATGATCTCGATAAGGATGGGCGGCCGGATACCGGGGCGATCGGCGCGCGCGACGGCAAGGTGTGGCTCTACGAGCAAATCCAGACCCCGAACCCGCGCCGCATTCTGGAGCTTCCGCTCACCAGCAGTGCATTCGACCTGGCGCTGCTGAAGCGCACCTCGCGACAATCGCCCGATCTGCTCGCCATTACGCAAAACGGGTTGATCAGGCTATTTCGGGAAGAAGAAAATCGACCGCCACTGCTCACCCATCCCGAGGTGGAAATGGATCAGAACCAGTTCTCTATCGGCGTCCAGGTGAAAGATGTGGAGAACGATAGTGTGGCCGTGCAACTGGAGTTGCGCGATGAAGTCAATAACACCTGGCTCCCGCTGTCGGAGCAAAAATTGGCATCGGGTAATGGACAGTTGTTCTGGCCCGGGGTTACAGTGCCGGACGGTACAACACAGATCAACTACCGTTTCCGGTTCAGCGATGGTTTCTACCGCGGTTACGTGACGCCGCCCCCCGGTCCCGAAGTCGCGCCCGGGGCAAGCAGAGAGATAGTGCCTGTGTTGGCCGGATCAGTCGGTCTTCTCCTGTTGGTAGGGTTTGTTGCCTACCTTCGCCAGGCACAGACACCCGCGGCTCAGGCCGGCCGCTTTTATGGTCGGCTGACACAGGAAAGGGCAAGAACCCTGCCGCTGCTGGAGCAAAGATATGCATCCGTCAGCGGCTCGCCCGATTTTCTATTGCAGCTTGCCAATAGCGCCCGGCGTGCCGGCGATGCGAATCTCGCCAACCTGGCCGACGGACTTTTTCTGTTAGGTAACCGGCCACAAGCGGGATTGCCGATCATCACCCACACCCTGGATGACATCACTGCTACCGGCAAGGAATGGGAAGGGCTTTCGCAGCATCAGCTTATCTACAAAACCTGTCAGGCCATGCTCGAAGCGCCCTCCATAACCGAACTGGTGCTCGTGCGCCCGCAGTTCGTTCATTTGCTTGCCGCGCTGGAAGAGAAAAAGGAATGGTCGCCGATCCTGGAGACGCTTCTACCGGTACTGACCAATATGCGGGATAGCGAGCGGGTCGAGGCTGCCAGCGATCGACTGGTCTATCTCAATCAGGCGGCCGTTCGCCTGCGACAAGTGCAGGATCAACTCCCGCAATTCACTCCCAGCGTCGAACGCACGCTGGTTCGGGCCATAGCCCGGCGCTGGGCAGGCCTGCTGACGGCGGAAATCGAAGAGCAACGCGGACGCGCCGAGTTAGAGGTGTCATTGTTGACCAAGCGGCTGGCTCCAAACGGACAGACCCACGTCGCCATGGAGATTCGTAATACCGGCCGCGCGGCCGCGGAAAATATCGTTGCAGTTCTGGACGATAACCCATCCTATCAGGTCCGCAGCGAGCCACAAGTGATCCCGTTTTTACCGTCCGGCCACTCGCGGCAAGTGCGCTTCCTCATCGAGCCGCAAGCCGAGGAGCGATTCCGGGTCGGGCTGTCGCTAACCTACGACGATCGCAACCGTCACGACAAGACAGCCGCGTTCGGCGACATGGTTCACTTGCTGCCGCCAATCCGGGAGTTTGTCCCGGTTGCCAACCCCTATTTGCCGGGAACACCGCTGCGGAAGGATAGTCCCCTCTTCTTCGGACGTGAAGACCTGTTCGATTTTATCGCCGAACATGCCGGCTCACACAGCCAGCGCAACGTCTTCATGCTGGTCGGTCAGCGGCGAACCGGCAAGACCTCCCTCCTGTTGCGTCTTGAGGAATATCTCCCCCCCCAACTCTTGCCGGTCTATATCGACTGCCAATCGCTCGGCGTTTCACCGGGTATGCCCGCCCTGCTCCAGGAATTCGCCTGGCACATCGCCGATGCTCTGAACGCGCGAGGGATTGAATTGGCCGTGCCCGAATTGACGTCATGGCAAAGCGACCCGACACGTGTCCTCCAGCGGGAGTTTCTTCCGGAAGTGCGCCGGCTCTTGCCACCGGATATAACCTTGTTGCTGGTCTTCGACGAGTTTGAGGCGTTCGAGTCAATGGTAGCCGACGGCATCTTGCCGCGTACTTTCTTCCCCTATATGCGCCATCTGATGCAGCATAGCAACGGATTGGGTTTCGTATTTGTCGGCACACGCAGGCTGGAGGAAATGAGCGCCGATTACTGGTCAGTGCTCTTTAATATTGCCCTCTATCGCAAAATCGACTTTCTCAGTCCCGATGCAGCGCAGCGGTTGATCTGTGAGCCGGTGGCCCCCCACCTGATATATGACGATCTGGCGCTTGACAAGATATTGCGCGTCACGGCCGGGCACCCTTACTTTCTCCAACTCGTCTGCTATACGCTCGTGAAGCAGGCCAACCAGCAAAAGACCGGCTACGTGACAATCTCCGACGTCAACGTGGCACTCGATGAAATGCTTCGTCTCGGCGAGGTTCACTTTGCCTATCTCTGGCAGCGCTCCAATCCGGCCGAGCGCGCCGTACTGGCCGCGGTCTCCCGTCTGATGGACCGCAATGAGCCGCTCCATCCCGAGGAGATCATCGATTACCTGGAATCGTACAGCATTGAACCGAACCCGGCCGAGGTGACTCACGCTCTCAACTCGCTGGTTGAGCGAGATGTGATGCGCGAGGTGACCGAAGAAGGAAAGTCTTTATACGAGCTTCGCATCGGCCTGGTTGGTCAATGGGTGGCGCAAAATAAAAGCCTGAGCAAGCTGCACGTGCATCTGGAGAGCTAAAGCTCCTTCGGCCGCCATACCCCAATCAATTCGTAACTCCCTTCCCGCCTCAGCCTCTGCCATGTATCGATTGGCAGGCGAAATGCGGCCAGCGCCGCCGTGGGCATTCGCTCATCATGGCCACTAAGGCGACCGACCAACTCCTCAAGGCCCGGGTTATGCCCCACGAGCATCAGGGTCGTCACGCTGTCGGCCACCCGACATGCTACGTCCAGATACTCATCAGCCTCAGCGAGATAGAGCGCGTCAGTGTAGCGAATATCCCCGTCGTAGGACGACGATAGCGCCACTAATTCGGCCGTCGTGGCGGCCCGTTTGGCTGCCGAGGAAATGATCAGGTCTGGAGTCAGATCAAGCCCGGAGAGTAGCCGGCCCATGCGCGGTGCGTCCTCGCGCCCTCGGTTATTCAACGGCCGCTCGAAATCCGACAATCGATCGTTATCCCAACTTGATTTGGCATGTCGAAGCAGCAGCAAGGTCTTCATGGGAATATCCTTCTATAAACAGCCGGCGCTCGCAACACAAACAAAAAGGGGCGCTCCATTCGCACCCCTTCCACTTGCTCAATCTATCTAACCCATCGCCAACTTCATTCCAGAGCTACAACTCGTCCACGGATTCGATGATCCGCCCAACCAGGCCATATTCTCTGGCCTGGACTGCCGACATCCAGAAATTCCGATCCGTATCCTCTTCCACCTTCTCAATCGACTGGCCAGTCTGACGGGCGAAAATCTCATTGAGACGGCGGCGCATCTTGATGATCTCCTGGGCCTCAATGGCGATATCCGACGCCTGGCCGGTGGCCCCGCCCGCAGGCTGATGCAACAAAAAGCGGGTATTGGGCAGGCTGTAGCGGTTTTCCACGTCGGCCGCGGCGTAGATCAGCGCGCCCGCGCTGGCAACCCAGCCGGTGCCGATCACCTTGACCGGCGACTTGACGAAGCGGATCATGTCAAAGATGGTATCGCCCGATTCAACGTGACCGCCCGGCGAGTTGATGAATATCCGAATTTCTTCGTTCGATTCGGCATCCATCACCAGCAGTCGCTTGGTGATATCCATCGCCACATTCATATCGATTTGCCCATAGATCAGGATGGTGCGGTTCTTCAGCAACCGATCTTCCATCGAGCGCGGGCCGTTATCCTTGTTTCCGGATTTTTCCGGGCTTTCCTCGTCCGGCTCCACGACAGGTTCCACTTCAGGCAGATCCTCGTCATCGTCTTCGTCATCCATCAGGGGATGGAATCCTTTGTCGTTCATCATTCGTATTGTTTCTCCTCAGGGTTGCCGGAGCAACCTTTACCGGATCAATTATAGGCATAACAGGCAACTCGAGCATCCGTCGAACGGGTAGCAGGAAACCAGCCCGGCGTCGGACGGATGCTCGATGTTAGCGGCGTACTCAGCTTGCGCAATCAGCGGCGCAGGTTCGAAAACGCCTTCATTCCCGGGTAGATGGCCGCGTCGCCGAGGTCTTCCTCGATGCGCAACAACTGATTATATTTAGCGATCCGGTCGCTGCGCGCGGGAGCGCCGGTCTTGATTTGCCCGGCGTTGAGCGCCACAACCAAATCAGAGATCGTAGCGTCTTCAGACTCGCCGCTGCGATGCGAAACAACGGCCGTCCAGCCGTTGCGCTGAACCAGGTTGACGGATTCGATGGCTTCGGTCAGCGTGCCGATCTGGTTGACCTTGCACAACAAACTGTTGGCCGCCTTGTGATCGAGAGCGGTCTGAATGCGTTTCACGTTCGTCACGAGCAGATCGTCGCCGACGATTTGCAGGCGGTCGCCCAGCCGTTCCACCATGAGCGCCCAGTTGTCCCAATCATCTTCGTACAAACCATCCTCGATGGAGATGATCGGGTACTTATCGACCCACGATTCCCAGAAATCCACCATCTCGCGACCGGTCAGCGACTTGCCCTCAACCTTCAGATGGTACTTGCCGTCTTCATAGAACTCGGATGCGGCCGGATCCATGGCCAGCATAATCTGCTCCCCGGCTGTATATCCGGCTTCGCGAATGGCTTCCAGGATCAGATCAAGCGCCTCACTATTGGCCGACACGCGCGGGGCAAAACCACCCTCGTCGCCGACGGTTGTGCTATACCCCTTCTTGCTCAGAACCTTCTTCAGGCTATGATAAATTTCGACGCCCCAGCGCAGTCCTTCGCTATAGGACGACGCGCCGACAGGCATGACCATGAACTCCTGCATGTCGGTCGCCCCGGCGGCGTGCTTGCCGCCGTTCATAATGTTCATCATTGGAACCGGCAGCGTCCGGCCGCCGACGCCACCCAGGTACCGGTAGAGCGGCAGCCCCTGCCCGGCGGCCGCGGCATGGGCCACAGCCAGCGAGACGCCCAGGATGGCATTCGCACCCAGACGGCTTTTGTTTTCCGTGCCGTCCAGCTCGATCATCGTCAGATCGATGCCCGCCTGATCGATCGCCTGCCAGCCGACGATGGCTTCGGCGATTTCATCGTTTACGGCATCGACGGCTTGTAAGACACCCTTACCGCCATAGCGTTTCTTGTCTCCGTCCCGCTTCTCCCATGCCTCATGTATGCCGGTGGAAGCGCCGGAAGGGACAATGGCCCGTCCCATGGCGCCATCATATAAAGTCACCTCAACTTCAACTGTCGGGTTGCCGCGCGAATCAAGAACCTCGCGCGCGTGCACTGATTCAATGTAGTCCATTGATATTCTCCTTGGAGTGTAAAACCTGGATTGTAAACAAGCTGAAAATTCGTAGAGGTAGCTCAAACTATACTTAATCTCCCATCATCCCGCAAACATCATTTGCTGCCTGCCTGGGTAATAAGAAACGGGGCGCCCCTATTGCGCATGAGTTGACCGACGGCTATAACTGCCGGTATGATCCGTGATGTGCAGTCCCAACACAGCCTCGAATATCTCGCATTGTGGCAGGACGTACTGACTGATCTCCAGGACGTCTTCGACGTTCACTTCGTCTGCGCCAGTTTCTCGTCCCACCTTGCCAGGCATGCAGGCGCGCGCGCACTGGTGGCCGTGGCCGACAGTGAAGCCAAGTGCTACGACCTGTGGATCACAGACCCTGACGGAATTACAACCCAGCATCGCTGGACGAAAGAAGAAGCCGGCATTGAACCGCTGCTAGCGCATACACGCCCAACACGCATCGACAAACTGGAACTACCCGCAATCCAGATTATCTCAGGCCGGCTTTGGCTGGAATCGAAGCAGCATATCCTCATTGCGCCGCTATTGCAGGAACAGCGCCCCTATCAGGCTTTCCCCCCCACACTATTGGCGTTACTCGACCCACCCGATTCCACACCTTTCGATGGCCGGACCATCCAGCAGATTGCCGATCTGATGTGTGTCTTTCTGGACCGGGCCGCGCTACGACAGGAGGTTGACCGCCGGACAATTGAGTTCGCCGTCATCACCGACATCAGCCACGCACTCAGTTCGACGTTAAACGTTCAGCAGATCTATCAACTACTAACCGGACCGATTCGACGAACCCTGAATGTGGAAACCCTCTCCATCGGCCTCATCGAGCCGGTCACGGGGGACATCGTATTTGTCGAGAAGCTGCTGGGGCCGATGTTCGAACAGCTGCCGCCTGTGCGCCTGAAGCGTGGCCAGGGCATCGCCGGCTGGGTAGCAGAGCATCAGGAACCGGTGATCATCAACAACACCTATTCCGACCAGCGTTTTTTCTCGGGCGTTGACCGACGATCCGGCTTCCGGACAGATTCCATGATCTGCATTCCGCTGATGGTGGACGAGCGTACCATTGGAGTGCTGCAAGCCATCAACCGCCAGTTCGGTAAGTTCACCGACCATGATCTGCAATTGATGCAAGGCCTTGGCGGACCACTGGCCGCAGCCATCGAAAACGCCAACCTCCACTCCGACGTCCTGGCCGAGAAGCGGCGCATCGAAACCCTGTTTGCCAGCATGTCGGAAGGATTGATCACTGTTAATCGAGACGGCATCATCACCCGGGCCAATAGCGCATTCTCGTCCTTGCTCGTGGGCCGGATAGAGGAGGTTGTGGGCAATCCCCTGCACAGGCTCGTGCGGACAAAGAAAGGGGACGTGGACGAGTTAATCGCGCAGGTACTATCCACCTCGGAAGAGAGCGTGCAATTGGCGGCCGATATTCCCCGACCGGATGGTCATTTTCTCCCCGTACTCATCAGCGGCGCACCCGTGCATAGCGAAACCGGCGAAGCAGAGGAAGCCATCCTTGTCTTCAGCGATCTGACCCAGATCCGCGAGGTGGAGCGCATGCGCGACGATCTGTTTCATGGCATTATCCATGAATTGCGCACGCCGTTGGCAACCATCCTGATGTACTCCCGTTTGCTGCGCGAAGGGAAGGCCCGTCAGCCTGATAAGGCCGAGCGCTTTTTGGGGGTCATCGAGCGGGAAAGCGACCGTTTGCAGCGCATGGTCCGTCAGATGCTTGATCTGGCCAAGCTGGAAACCCGGGAGTTGCGACGCAGCCCGGAACCGGTCTCCTTGAACTCGGTGATCGACGAGGCGTTGCCGCCGCTGGCCGACCGCGCTCTCCAGAAAGGCCTCTTGTTCCGGCAGCGCATCCAGGCCGATCTACCGCTCGTCATGGGAAGCAACGAAGTCTTTGACATGGCGCTCAAGAACCTGGTGGATAATGCCATCAAATTTACGCCATCGGGCAGTATACAGATCGCCGCGTGGAGCGATCAGGACGTGGTAATTATCGAGGTGAGTGACGAAGGCATCGGCATCCCTGTTGAGTCGATGAACAATCTGTTCAAGCGATTCTATCGGACCCAGACGGCGGTCGAGCGCGGCATCGCCGGTACAGGTCTCGGCCTCTACATGGTCAAAGAGAACCTTCGGAACTATAATGGGCAGATTGCGGTGCAAAGCACCCTCGGCAAAGGCACGGTATTCACCATTCGCCTGCCGATCGCCCAAATTTAGCCCGCAACAAGCCATGCAACAGAACGCTATTTATCTGGACCATGGCGCCACAACTCCGGTACATCCGGCAGTCGTGGCGGCCATGGCTCCCTACTGGAACGAATCATTCGGTAACCCCTCGTCCCATCACCGGACGGGTTATGCGGCTGCGCGCGCCGTGCAATCCGCGCGCGAGACGGTTGCCGACCTGCTCGGAACTACGCCGGAATCAGTCGTGTTCACCGGCTGCGGGTCAGAAAGTAACAACCTGGCCCTGCGCGGCATCATGACGGCCGCGCGCGCCGCCGGCCGCGGTAATCACCTCATCACCGACGGCATCGAACATAGCGCCGTATTGCAGACCGCCATCCAGTTGCGCGATTACTTTGGTTTTGACTTGACGATCCTGCCCACCGACGCGTTCGGGCGGATCCGCGTAGCCGATGTGGAAGCGGCGATGCGGCCGGACACCGCGCTGATCAGCGTCATGGCAGCCAATAACGAAATCGGTACGATTCAGCCTTGGGAAGAGATCGGCGAATTGGCGCGTTCGCGCAGCATCCCGTATCACACCGACGCCGTCCAACTGGTAGCTTCACGACAATGGGATCTCGGCCGCGAACCGATCGACCTGATGACGCTCGCGCCTCACAAGTTCTACGGCCCGAAGGGCGTCGGTATCCTGGTCGTGCGCCCCGGAATCGATCTGGTCCCCGCTCAATCGGGCGGCAGCCACGAGGGCGGACTGCGGGCCGGCACGTTGAACGTACCGCTCATTGTGGGCGCGGCCGAAGCATTGCGACTGGCAATGGCCGAGCGGGAAGAGCGCCTGGCCCACGTCCTGCCTTTGCGCGATCGGTTACTGGCCGAGCTGCCCGCCGCTTTGCCGGATCAATGCCTCATTACCGGTCATCCCATCGAGCGGCTGCCGCATCACGCCAGTTTTGCGTTTCGCAACGTCAGCGGAAACGATCTGCTCATGCACCTCGACGTGGCAGGCATCGCCGCCGGCAGCGGGTCGGCGTGCAGCAGCGGCGACCCAAAGCCATCGGCCGTCTTGCAGGCGTTGGGCCTGAGCCGGGAATGGACTACAGGCGGGCTGCGCCTGACGCTTGGTCGCCGGAACACGGCCGCCGACATCGATTTTGTCCTGGAGACGCTGCCGGCAATTGTGCGTGATCTGACCTCGCTGGAAGCCGAGTTCGCGGCTGCAATTGCCTGATTCAAATGAACAGCCTGATCGAATCCGCTAAACACTCCGATCGGCCGCGCGTCGTCGTCGCCATGAGCGGCGGCGTCGATAGCTCCGTCGCGGCCGCTCTGCTCGCACGACAGGGGTACGACGTCATCGGCATGATGATGCGCCTGTGGAGCGAAACGGGGGTCGGCCCGGCCGCACCGGCCAACCGATGTTGCACACCCGATCAGATGGCCGACGCGCGCCGCGTCGCCGACAAGCTGGACATCCCCTTCTACGTACTCGACGTTCAACAACATTTCCGGCAATCAATCGTTCAGTTTTTCATCGACGAACACGCCGCCGGACGCACGCCCAACCCCTGCGTCGAATGCAACCGCCAAATACGGTTCACCTACTTGCTGGAGCGGGCAATGGCATTGGGGGCGGATTATCTTGCTACCGGGCACTACGCGCGAGTTGAAAGCATCGGTGGCCGGCATCACCTGCTTCAGGGCATCGATACGCACAAGGACCAGTCATACGTCCTCCATGTCCTCCAGCAAAACCATCTGGCTCGCGTCCTCTTCCCAATCGGTGAATATACAAAGGCTGAGGTGCGTGAACTGGCGCGGGAATTGGGCTTGCCGGTGGCGGCAAAACAGGAATCACAGGATTTGTGCTTCCTCAATGATGGGGACTATCGCCGCTTTCTGCGGGAACATAATCCACAATCACAGCGGCCGGGGCCGATAGTGGATATCCATGGCCACGAGTTAGGCCGGCATGAGGGATTGCCGTTCTACACCATCGGCCAGCGCAAGGGGTTGGGGATCGCAGCAGCCGAACCCCTGTTCGTGCTTGGCAAGGATGCAGAACGTAACGCCCTTGTCGTCGGCCTGCGTGAGGCCCTCGGCATCCGCCAATTGTCGGCCGAGCGCGTCAACTGGATCAACGGCGCGCCATCGGAGCCTATACCGGCACAGGTCAAGATACGGTACAAGGCCCCGGCTGTGGCCGCTGTCGTCACGCCCGGTGCCGGAGACTGCGCGCTCGTTCAGTTTAACGAACCGATATACGGCGCAACCCCAGGCCAGGCGGCCGTCTTCTACGACGAGGCCACCTGTCTGGGCGGTGGGATAATAGCCCAAACCGAAGACTCGGGAGAAGCGCCACGCTATCTACTGCCCGTTTTGGAAGGGGCGAACCCATGATCGCCATTCCGGGATCGGCCTCCGGCGTCGTGCTGGGATTTCTACTGGCCAGCATCTATGGGGCAGCGTTCCATCTTGCCTTTGGCGGCACGCTCAAACGTTTGATTCTATATCTCGTGGCGGCCTGGTTGGGGTTCTTTATCGGCCAGTTCATCGGCGACTTCCTGAACTTCGAACTACTGAAGCTGGGCAAGATACACCTGGCTGCAGCCAGCATCGGAGCGTGGGTCATGCTTCTGGGCGCCTGGTGGCTGGCAGGGCAAGACGCCGGGTCGGATTGAGACGGATATGGATTCCTGCTATACTTGCTAATTGGGGATTAAGTGATGAATGAAGTACCCATTCCGGTATCATCGGTCATGAACGAGCCGGTCCCGCAGCGTGAACCACTCATACCGCCTGTCTATTTGGTAGTCGGCATCATCGTTACATTGGTGCTGGCCGTTCTGTTCGTGGCTCTGCTCGTCTATCTGGCCGTTAACTTCGCAGATACCATCTTGATCGTTCGCGATATCTTCATTATCGCTTTGGGCATGATGTCGTGCCTGTCAGGCATTGTGCTGATTCTCTTATTGATCAGCATCATTCGCTTGATCAATATGCTTGAGTTTGAATTAAAGCCTATCCTGCTGAAGACCAATGATACCCTGGGTACGATTCGGGGCACGACTGTTTTCATGAGTGAAAATGTCGTCCGGCCAATGACTACAGCGAGCAGCTACGCAGCCGGCCTTCGCCGTGGCCTGTCAACGCTTTTTGGAGACCCGCGTCGCAATCTGGGGAAATAAGGAGAAATCGAGATGCAAGACAATAACAATGATTTGGGAGCTTTTCTGGCCGGCTTTGTAATCGGGGCACTTGTCGGCGCGGCCACGGCGCTCATCCTGGCCCCTCAATCCGGCCCCGATACCCGCCAGCAACTGATGGACGCCGGCAACGACTTCCGTAACTCGGCCGATACCTATGTCCGCGAATATCGTGACAAGGCCGGCTCCCTGGTCACCGATACGCGCAGTCGCGCCCAACAGATCACCGATCAGGTACAGGATCAGGTGCGCATCGTTCTGGATGCCGGCAAGGATCAGGCCACGCAGGTCGCCGATGATCTGAGCAACGGAAGCGTAGCCGGTCACGAATAGACCACCCCCAACTCCTCAATGATCCAAACCGCCGATCCCATCCCGGCGGGACTGTTGAAAGGCTTGCCGGGAGAGCTGATGAACGAGGCCGATCGCGCGCGAATGGCCGCGGCGGTCCGGTTTGCCCTGGATACTTACGGCGAGACGAAACGAACCCCGGACGAGACGTACGTAGAACACGGTCGCAACGTAGCTGCCGCGCTGGCTGAAATCGGTATCGATGATATCGACACGGTCATTGCCGCCTTGCTCCACGAAATATTCCTGCCCCAGTTCAAGGTAGCCGAAGGAACATTGGTCAAACAATTTGGCCAACCGGTGGTATCGCTCATCCGGGGCGTGAAAACACTTGACGACTTCTCCAAACAGGCGAGTCGCAACAAACTATCCACCCCGTTTAATCCGGACGAAAAAGGGGATCGCGACACGCTGGAAGCCATTCGAAGGGCGCTTCTCTCTATCATCGAGGGCGACATTCGTATTATCTTGATTCAGATGGTGGATTGTCTCCAGGATCTGCGCCGCGCCGGCAATATGAGCAACGAAATGCAACGCGAGGTAGCGTATGAAGCCATGAACATCTACGCGCCGCTTGCCAATCGGCTCGGTATCTGGCATCTGAAATCGCAGCTTGAGGATATCTCCTTTTGCTATCTTGAGCCGGAGAAGTATCGCGAGATTGTCCGCCAACTGGACGAAAAGGACGAATCGCGCACGCTGAAGATCGAGCGGGCGGCCGCGCGGTTGCGAGAGCGGCTGAATGAGATGGGGTTACGCGCCGTCGTCACCGGCCGTCCGAAACACATCTATTCCATCTATCGGAAAATGATGCGCAAAGAGCTTGATTTTGGCCAAATCTACGATATCCAGGCGCTGCGTGTCATCATTGAACTGCCGGAGTACATCACGGCCGGCACATCCACGAACAGCAACGACAAAAAACGAAACACCAAGGCCCGCAGGGAACGGGGAGACCTGGAAAGAGATCTGTGCTATCAGGTTCTGGGAGCGGTGCATAGTCTCTGGCAGCCCATCCGCGGCGAGTTCGACGATTATATCGGCTCGCCCAAGGCTAATGGATATAAATCTTTACATACGGCCGTGATTGACTCGGAATCCGGCCAGAAGCTGGAGGTGCAAATACGCACCCAGCGCATGCACGAGGAAGCCGAGCGTGGCATTGCCGCTCACTGGGCCTATAAGGAACAGGGAACGCACATCAGTTCTTCGACCCAACGGCAACTACAGAACCTGCGCGAACTCCTCGTTACCCTGCAGGAAGAGGAGGATGATGTCGACGGGTTGGTCGACGTCGGCAAGCTCGAAGAGCGAATCCACGTGTATACACCCAATGGCAAGATCATCGATCTGCCTCTCGGATCGACCTCAATCGATTTCGCCTACCAGATACACACGGAGCTGGGCCACCTGTGCCGCGGAGCGCGCGTCAACGGCAAGCTGGTTAGCCTTGACTACCAATTGAAATCAGGCGACAAGGTCGAGATCGTCAAGGGCAAGCGCGGCGGCCCAAACCGGGATTGGATGAACCCCAGCCTGGGTTACACGGGCAGCGCCCGCACACGCAGCAAGATTAGGCAATGGTTCCGTCAACAGGAGCGCGATCAGAATATCGCCCAAGGACGCGAGGTAATTGAGCGCGAACTGAAGCGCCTGGGTCTGCTTGAGGTCTACACCGTCGAGGACATCGCCCACGCTCTGAAGTACGATAACCTGGAAGAGTTCCTGGCGAAGGTCGGGTTTGGCGATATTCAGACAGCGCAGATAACCGGCGCCATCGCGGTCATGCAGCAGGCGTTGCGGGCGGAGGATAAGGAGCTTCTTCCGCTTTTCCGGCCGCCGGCGTCCCGTCGAAAAGGCCTCACCGTTCGCGGCGTGGAAGGATTACACACGCGGATGGCCGGCTGTTGCAATCCCATTGCTCCTGAACCAATCATCGGCTACATAACCCGCGGCCAGGGTGTGACCATTCATTCACAGTCTTGCGACCAGCTAAAGGGTATTACCGACAAGGAAAGGTTGATCGAGGTTGATTGGGGGACTGAGAGCGAAAAATACCCGATCCCAATCGTCGTCACGGCTTACCGCCGCGGCGGGTTAATTGAAGATATGGTATCAACCCTGCGCGGCCAGCAGATCAATGTGCCCAAGACAAAGCTTGTGACGGTAGACAACATCATGAAGGTCTACCTCATTGCCGAGGTGGCCGATATCAATCAATTAAACTGGCTGCTAACCAAGCTGGAAAACCTGCCCAAGGTGATCAAGGCTCAGCGTCAGAGCTGGTCGTAGGCCGGGCGGCCGTCGGACGACACAACAACCCCCAGTTCATCAAGTTGAAGGCGTTGTTGTTCGCTCCCCTCGCCCAGGATCAATTCCCACGTCTGCAAATCAAATCTAAAGCTCCGGTTCGACGCGTCGGAATCGTCGGGGAAGGCCAGTTGGCCCCAAACCGCGCCCTCATCCCGTCCGTACAATCGAAGCTTTGCGCCACGCCAGCGACAATAATAAACCAGCGGCCCCATCCCACCTCCTAGCTTTCCACCATTTCATACTGCTCAAAAATCTGTCGATAGGCCGGCGATGCTTCCAGGAGCGCCTGGTGGTCACCCACGGCTTCCAGATATCCCTTGCGCATGACCAGCACCAGGTCGGCCCAGCGGATTTGTGAGAGGCGATGGGTAATGAGAAAGGTCGTGCGGTTCTCGGCCGCGTGACGGATCGCCCGCTGAATCTGATCCTCGGTTGCGCTGTCAACGGCGCTGGTCGAGTCGTCGAGGATAAGGATACGCGGATTGGTTAGAAAGGCCCGAGCCAGCGCGATACGTTGCCGCTGGCCGCCGGACAGGGTGACGCCACGCCCGCCCACGACCGTCTCATAACCCTTTTCAAACCCCATGATGAAGTCATGGGCTTGCGCCGCGCGCGCCGCTTCCTCAATCGCCTCGGCCGTCGCTTCGGGCGCGCCGAACGCGATGTTTTCGGCGATCGTCCGCGAAAAAAGAAAGATGTCCTGCTCGATGATTGAAATTTGCCGGCGCAGCGCGGCCAGACTCCAATCTCGCACGTCAATCCCATCTACCGTTACCCGCCCTCCGCGCGTATCATAGGTACGGTTGATCAGTTTGGTCAGTATACTCTTGCCCGCCCCCGTCTGGCCGACAATGGCCACCGTCTGGCCCGTCTTGACGGAAAAGTCAATGCCTCTCAGGGTATCAACCCCGTCCACAAAGCCAAAAGATACGTTTTCGAATCGCACCGCCCCCTCGATTGCCCCGGCATAGCCGTCGGGATTTTCGTTGAGGTCGGTCTCGGTGTTGATGAGTTCCAGAATACGCCTCGCACCGGCCATGCCCAACGAGACGCGCGAGTAAGCCATCAACGAAATGAACGTGGGGAACCCAAACAGAGATAACAATCCCATGTAGGCCACAACATCCCCCACCTGAATATCGCCGGCGCGCAGGAGCAACAAGGCCTGCGTAAAACCCAATCCTTCCGTGATGCCGAGCAACAACAGCGGCAAAAACTTTGCCTCTTCCCTGCCCTGGGCGACCGTCGCATCGCGATAGGCGCGGGCATTGTGCTCAAAGCGGGCCACCTCGGCCGACTCCTGGGCGGTGGACTTCACCATCTCAATGCCGTCAATGGCCTCCGCCAGCCGCGCATTGAGCCGGCCGAATGAGAGCCGCACCCGGTCGGCAATGCGCGAGAGCACGTTCATATAACGGGCCAACGACAGCACATACGTCACGATGAAGAACAGCGGGGCGAATATCAGCCGCCAGTCATAGCGGGGAGCCAGAAGAAGCGGCATGATCAGGAAATTGGCCGAGCCGACCACGAGATTGATGCCGGGGTTCATCATCAGGTTCAGCTCGCGAACATCGTTGGTGGCGCGAGCCATCGTGTCGCCGACGGGCTGCAGATCGTGAAAGGTCATACTCTTGCCAAGCAAACTGGCGTAGAGTTCCCGCCGCGTGTCGCGCTCCAATCGCTCGCCGGCGACTGAACTGGCAAAGTTGCGCCCCAGTTGCAACACAGCCCGCAAAGTCTGGCTGGCAATGATACCAAGCGCCGCCCAGCCTATTGTATTCAGGTTGGGCGGAGAAGCGAGGGCAGCATCGAAGGCAAGACCGATCAGCATGGGCATGACGGCAGCCAACGCCGCATTACCAAAGGCGCCAATAAACATAACAACAAGTAACAGCCAGTCATCCGCCAGATGGGACAGAATCCATCGCGCCGGAGATCGGCGATTGCCCGTCTTATGGCTATCGATTACAAATTCACCCATTCGTCTATTACCGCCTGTGAGTCAGACCCCGCTATAATCTCCCGATAAAGAACAGTGCCGGGGGATTATCCCATAACTTGCCGCTCGGTCACATGACGAGTCCGCAAAGGGGTTGGCCCACGGCATAAATTGGTTACTATTGGAGCCGGTACATACATCACGCGGTTACTCCGACTGTCTTTAGCTCCCCGACCACGAACACTCAACCAATCCTGCGGGGCCTGAGCCGGATTAGATCAACCAGGTCCGTCTCATAGTATTGTCGGCCGCCCACGAGGAATTTATGAAATCCAATTCCCACATGTCTTACATACATCGATTCATATTCATCGGCCTTGTCGGCCTCGCCACCGTTTTGATCCTGTCGCCGGGCGTGACCCATGGTGACGCGACCGCCACAACTGCAATCGGACTTGGGTCACTGAATGGACCAAATGGTTTTCAGATCGCCGGCGGTGACACAGGTGATCGAGTTGGCAGTTCCCTCGGCGGAGCAGGCGATGTCAACGGAGACGGCTTTGACGATTACATCATCGGCGCGCCCTCCGCGGGGCCGAACGGAATGCAGGGAGCAGGCGAAGCTTTTGTCGTGTTCGGGTCCACCGTCAATCCCTCGTCTCTGTCGCTCAGTTCGTTAAACGGGACAAACGGCTTCCGGATCGCCGGCGCAGCCTATCATGACGAACTCGGGTACGACGTGAAGGGCGCGGGAGACGTCAACAATGATGGCTTTGCCGATCTTGTTATTGGCGCGCCGGGAGCCGACCCGAATGATGTGGCCGAGGCCGGCATCACCTACGTCATCTTCGGCCGGTCCTCTTTTCCGGCGACCATCGACCCATCTTCGCTGAACGGCGTAAACGGGTTTCGACTCAATGGGATCGGCGAGAATGAGCGCGCCGGCACAAGCGTGAGCGCCGCCGGTGACGTCAACGGAGACGGGTTTGACGATGTAATTATTGGCGCGCCCTATGCCCCACCAGGAGACGGCACGGGGAGAGCGTATGTCGTCTTCGGCGACGATACCTTTGGGCCAAATATTGAATTGGCATCGCTCGCCGGCGACAACGGATTTCAAGTCAGCGGGGCGGGAACTGAGAGTTACACAGGGCGGATCGTCAGCGCGGCCGGTGACGTCAACGGCGACGGTTACGACGACGTACTGGTCAGCGCAGGCGCTTACCTGGCCCTTCGTTCGCTGGAAACGGGCACGACATTCGTCATATTTGGCCGGCCCACCTTTTCAGCGAAGGTCAATCCATCCACGCTGAATGGAGCCACCGGATTCCGAGTGGAGGGCGTTGCTCAAGGCGATAATGCGGGGCGATCGGCCGCGCCCGCGGGTGACGTCAATGGTGACGGGCGAGATGATCTAATTGTTGGCGCGCCTCTTGTTAGCGATAATCAGGGCGCAGCCTACGTGGTATTCGGGCAAACATCGTTCCCGGCCACGTTGGGTCTTGGGAGCCTGGACGGCACAACCGGTTTCCGCCTCGTCGGCGCCGGGTCTCAGGGCGAAGCAGGCATGGCTGTCGGCGCGGCCGACGTCAACGGCGACACACTTATGGACGTAATCGTCGGCGCGTCGGCCGCCGGGACGGGAAGCTCTCGCTTTGCAGGCAAGACTTACGTGGTCTTCGGTCGAAAGACGTTTGACGAATCTGTTTCGCTGGAATCACTCCCTGCCGATTCCGGCTTGCAATTCGACGGTGAGGTTGCCGGCGATCAGGCAGGTCAGAGCATCGGCGCGGCCGGCGATCTCAACGGCGACGGTTATGATGAGTTTCTGATCGGTGCGCCTAACGCCGGTTTAGGTGTGAACACCAACAACGGGAAGGCCTATGTCGTGCAGGGTGGACCGACCCTCGGCGTACCAATGCCGGTCACCCATCCGGGAAGCCCCAACAACGATAATATGGCGGGCAGCGCTGGGGCCGACGTGATGCTCGGCGGGCGTGGTCATGACACGATCAACGGAGCGGGCGAGAACGACGCAATCAAGGGTGGCTCGGGTGGCGATGCTCTCACCGGGGGGCCAGGCAGCGATCGCCTTGTCGGCGGTAACGGATTTGACGTCGCGTCTTACTCAAATTCGCCCACGGCCGTCGTAATCGATCTGTTCACCGGCGCTGCCTCGGGCGGCGATGCCGCCGGCGATTACCTCCGCTTGATCGAAGGCATAACCGGCTCCAATGCAGCAGATAAGTTGACCGGCGATACCGGCGACAATCGAATGGAAGGCAGTGGCGGAGACGATGAACTCGACGGCGGGCGAGGCGATGACGCCTTCATCTTCTTGTCCCAAAGCGGCGCGGATATCATCAGCGATTTTAAACCCGGCGCGCAGAGTGAGGATTATCTCGATTTACGGGGTTACACAACCATCACGGGTATAGGTGATCTCAATCCTCAAGGGCTAGGGGCAGACACACTGCTCACTTTGCCGGGAGGCGGAACAATTCGCCTGCTCGGCGTCTCGCCGGGGGCGCTGCACTCCGACGACTTCCGATTTTCCAACGCGCCACTGGCTGTCCCGGACAGCTACAGCACGCCGGTTAATGCGCCGCTGGTCGTAGCCGCGCCCGGTGTGTTGGCAAACGATGAGAACCCGTTGTCATCGGCGCTTGTAGCTCTGCTCGTCTCTCCGCCCGATCATGGAGACGTGACATTGCAACCCTCGGGTGCATTCACCTATACGCCTGACCCTGACTTTGTGGGCATGGACGAGTTCACGTACCTGGCTAATAACGGCACGCCATCGAATGCAGCCCGGGTAACGATTGATGTGACACCGGTTCCGCCGACGGCGATCGATGACCAATTCACGGTTGAGTTGGGCAGCACGCTTGTCGTGGAGGCTCCCGGCGTGCTGGGTAACGATACCGGCATCGGCGGTCAACCACTGCGCGCGGTGATCGTCGAGCAGCCGCTTGACGGCGATCTGACGTTCAACGATGACGGCTCGTTCTCATATACGCCAACCGTGGATTATCCGACGCAGGACAGCTTCTCATATCGGGCCGATAACGGCCTCGCCTCAAACGAGGCGACAGTAACGATCACGATATTGGACCCCAATGGGCCGCCGGTGGCTGTGGATGATCAGTATTCCATAGGCGGCGACGAAACGCTCAACGTTCCTGCGCCGGGCGTATTGGGCAACGACGTCAACCCTCTGTCCAATACGATGACGGCAACGCGAATCGACCAGCCGGCCCACGGTACACTCACGCTAAAAGGCAATGGGTCATTTACGTATGTTCCGGATGCGGGTTATAAGGGTCAGGACAGCTTCACCTATCGAGCCGATAACGGTCAATTATCCAACCTGGCGACAGTAACGATCACCATTGGCACGTCAGACTATCGGATTCACTTGCCGGTCCTTTTGGGCGAATGAGCGGTAAGGACCGCTCAGGAAAAGTGAGCGGCCGAGCCGTTTGTGCCGTTGCCCAATACTTTCAGATCGATCGTACCGGCCGGTGGGCCTCCCGGCCGGTACATCAATTTGGACTGGCCCAGCAGCGCGTCCCACACGTCGCCCAGCGAATCCGCCAGGGCCACCGGCCGGTCCAAACGATTGGCGACATCCTGAGGGGACAGGTTATCCAACGATATCGTATCGGGATGATCAAACATCACCCGCGGCAAAATGACAAGGTCGCCGTAGCCGGCCGCTTGTAGCTGGTCCAACACATCGCTGCCGTTGAGTAATCCGGCGACCGTAATGGTGTCTCCCAGCCTGTCGTTGCGGATAGCCTGGACGCTCACCTCGCACCCTGTCAGCGCGGCGAACTCGGCCGCTTTCTCGCGCAGGATCGGAGCGAAGAGCATCGCCGTGGCCATCGTGATTCGTTTTCCGACAGGCGCAGAGGGCGCTTGCGCGATCTCCTGCTGCACGGCTGCCCAGTCGTCCAGGAACGCTCTCACCATGCCCAACCCATTCTCATGCAGTTCGTGTCCGTCGTAATCTTCGAGCGGCGGCACTTCGCGGCCGGTGACAAGATACCACTCGTCAGTCGGGTAGACGAAACGAATGCCGAACCGATCGAGGTACTCGTTCTGCAGCATCTCAACGTAATCAAGCGTCGCCGCAGCCTCGGCCGGGGTATGAGGCCTCATGCCGTATTTGTGGAAGCGTGTCAGACCAACCGGCACGACACTGACGGACAAGACTCCCCCTGTGGCATCCTCGTCTTCATCCGGCCACAAGGTCGCCAGATCGGCAATCGAGCGCGCCAGCAACTCGCCGTCATTGAAACCGGGCACGAGCACCAGTTGAGCGTGCACCTCGATATTATGTCCTTGCAACCGGCGAAGCTGTGCCATGATGTCTTCCGAAGCGGGGTTGCGCAGGAAGCGGCGGCGCACCTCGGTATCGGTCACGTGGACAGAGATGTAGAGGGGCGACAGACGCATCGTTTCAATCCGCCACCAGTCATGGTCAGTAAGATTTGTCAGGGTGACGTAATGCCCAAACAGGAAGGAATAGCGATAGTCGTCATCCTTGATATAGAGCGTCCGGCGAAACTTCGGCCCCATCTGGAGCACGAAGCAAAACTCGCACAGGTTATTACAGCGGCGAATGTCTACGTCGAACGTCGGGTGAGCGAATTCCAGCCCAAGCGGCTGCTCATAGTCTCGCTCCGCCTCAAACAGTACTATCTCTCCGTTCCGCCGAATGAGCAGTTCCAACTCTTCCTCGGCCGAATAGAATTGCACGTCAATAATGTCCTCGACTGCCTGGCCATTGATCGCCAATAATTCATCGCCGGGGCGCAGCTCAAGCTCGGCGGCCACACTCCCAGGTTCGACGCCGATAATATGGCCGCCGGAAAAGGTCATCGGGTCGATCTCGTGAAACAGGGCCATCAGATGTGTTCCTCGCTCCGTGCCGGAAGCGCGTTAACCAGGGTCATGATCTCCGTCACTACCTCATCCGCCGTTCTTCCTGTGGTGTCGATCACAACAGCATCGGCCGCGGGGCGCAGAGGCGAATGGCGGCGATTGCTGTCGATATGGTCACGCCGAACCACATCGGCCAATATCGCTTCATAGCTGTCCTCGTATCCCTGGCGATGACGATCCAGCAAGCGACGTTGCGCACGCTCTTCCGGGGAAGCGGTGATGTAAAGCTTCAGGGCGGCATCGGGCACGACCACTGTGCCGATGTCGCGGCCGATCATGACCACGCGCCCGCGCTTGGCCACATTCCGCTGCCGCTGAACCATCTCGGCTCGAACTTCAGGATATAATGACACTTGCGACACAGATTCCTCCACCGTCGGTCGCCGCAGATCCCAGGTCACATCCCGGCGATCGAGCAAGACGGTATAAAGTCGTCCATCTGCTTCTCCGGCCGGGGGCAACACGTCGATATCACTATCGTGCGCCAGACGAATGATACCCGCCTCGTCATACGGGCTGACCTGATGATGAATCGCCGCCAGCGTCAGGGCGCGATACATCAGGCCCGTGTCCAGGCACAGGTAATCGAGGCGACGGGCCAGCATCATGCCGATCGTCGATTTCCCCGACGCGGCCGGGCCATCGATGGCGATTACGTTATGAAGTTTGACCGGCAGCACGGGACTGTTTCGCTCCTTTTGTCCGGGCGGATGGGCGAGGGTAGTCGTTCGTTCCGGTGGCAGCACGCGGCGCGGCTTCTTCCGCTACACTACGCCTGAGTTGGCTCACCTCATAATCGGTGAGATAGCGCCACTGGCCGGGTTGCAGATCTCCCAGGGCGAGCGGCCCGATTCGTTCGCGAATGAGCCGCCGGACAGGATGTCCCAGCGCGGCGGCGATGCGTCGAATCTGGCGCTTGCGACCCTCGCGCAGCACGATGCGCAGGCGCGTCGAGTCGGGTCGGCGGTCGATGATTTCGATGGGGGCCGGGGCAGTGATGCGGCCGTCCAGCATGACACCGCGTCGCCATTGATCGAGCGCCACGTCGGAGATCTTTCCCTCAAGCGAAACGTCATAGACCTTCTCATGCCCATAACGAGGATGAGTCAACCGATGGGCCAGCGCCCCATCATTGGTCATGAGAATCAGGCCTTCGCTGGGCTTGTCGAGCCGCCCTACAGGATAGATATGTTGCGTCCCGTCAATCGGGATCAGATCGCGCACGGTCGTGCGATCCGTTTCCATTTCGTCTTCCAGCGACGAAATAACGCCACGCGGCTTGTTCAGGGCGATGTAGATCAGGGGCGCAGCGGCCGCAGGCTCATCCCGCGCGAATAGCGGTCGGCCATCAACCTCGAGACGATCAACTGCCGGATCGGCTTTGTCGCCCAATTTGACGACCCGGCCGTTCATCGTCACACGCCCCTCGGTAATTATCATTTCACATGAACGGCGCGAACCAAGGTTGGCCCGCGCCATTAACTTCTGCACTCTTTCTTCCACTGGGCTTTACTCGATGCCGCGCTCACGCAGAGCAACCTGATGCATTTATCCCGGCTATTCTTCCTCATCATCCAGTGGCGGCATGTCGGCCAACGCGCCCAACCCGAACGATTGCAGGAAATCAGGTGTTGTACCATAGAGGATCGGCCGGCCCGGCTTCTCCAGTCGGCCGATTTCCTCGATAAGCCCCTTGCTCAGCAACGACCGTAGCGCGCCGTCGGAATTGACCCCGCGAACCTGGTCGACTTGCGGTCGGGTGACGGGCTGCATATAAGCGACAATCGCCAACGCCTCCAGCGCGGCCTGGCTGAGCCGGGTGGTCACTTCCAACCCAAGAAACCGTTCAATCGTCGCGGCCGTCTCCGGTGCGGTGGTCAGCTGCACAAGTCCCCCCCCGCTCCATTGCAAGCGCAGCCCGCGATTCTCATATTGTCCTTCCATCTCCCGCAACAACTCCCGGACGACATCCGGGGTCATATCGAGCGCCGCCGCCAGACGCGACGGAGATACAGGCCCACTGGCCACAAACAGCAAGCTCTCCAACAGGATGTGCGGAGCCGGGAGGAACTCAACCCCGTTTTCAGACGGCCTTTCAATCGTAAGCATTTCTTCTCAAGTCGGTGGTCGTTTAACCTGCCATAAGGGGACAAACCACCGCCAAACGGATATGATATGGATAATAACACATCCTTTGTTCAATGGAACGTTCATGTACGAGACCTTACAATACGCCAATCACAATCGTTCTGCCTCCCTGGTCGAACTCTTTGATTTTCTGCGGATTCCCAGTATCAGCACCCAACCCGAACGCGATCGTGACACGGCCGAGGCGGCGCGGTGGTTATCCGGGGCCATGTCCTCGGCGGGCATCGAAAACGTGCGGCTCATCGAAACAAACCGCCACCCTCTGGTCTATGGCGATTGGCTCCACGCGGGACCCACTGCGCCGACCGTTCTCATCTATGGCCATTATGACGTTCAACCGGCCGATCCTCTCGATTTATGGACGACGCCGCCCTTTGAGCCGGTCGTGCGAGAGGATTACATCTACGCGCGCGGGGCGGCCGACGACAAGGGCCAGCTCTACATCCACATCAAGGCGGTCGAAGCCTATCTGAAGTCAGTCGGCCGCCTTCCAGTCAATGTAAAGTTCATCATCGAAGGTGAAGAAGAAATCGGCGGCGAGAGCCTGCATACATTTATCTCCCACAATCACGACATGTTGGCCGCCGATTCCGCGCTTATCTCCGATTCGGCCATGCTCGCTCCCGGTAAACCCGCGCTGGTCTATGGGTTACGAGGGAATTGCCACGTATTGCTCGACATCACCGGCCCCGGCCGCGACCTGCACTCGGGGACATATGGCGGCGGGATCAATAATCCGCTCAACGTTTTGGGTCATCTCATCGCGCGTCTCAAGGACGAACGCGGGCATATTCTCATTCCCGGTTTCCATGATCGCGTGCGTCCACTCTCGCTCGATGAGCGCGAGTTGTTGGCCGCGTTCCCCCTGGACGAGAATGCATGGCTACGCGAAGCAGGCGCGCCCGTTCTCTGGGGCGAGCCTGAATACACTCTGGTCGAACGCATCAGCGCTCGTCCCACCCTGGACATCACAGGGATGTACGGCGGCTATATCGGCGAAGGCACCAAAACCGTGCTCCCCGCCCGCGCGCATGCCAAGATATCCATGCGTCTGGTCCCCGATCAGGAACCTGAAGAAATCGTCACTCTGTTTGAGCAGTTTGTCCGCTCCGTTCTCCCGCCCAGTGTACAAACGACAATACGTGTCGCGGGCGCGTCTCGCCCCGCGCTCATTAAGCGAGATACGCTTCCCATGCGCGCCGCGGCACAGGCATACGAGGAGACGTTCGGTCATCCGGCCGTGTTTATGCGCGAAGGGGGATCGATCCCCGTGGTCAATCAGTTCGACGGAGAGCTGAACCTGCCGACTGTTCTGATGGGGTTCGGCCTGCCGGGAGATCACATTCATTCGCCCAACGAGCGTTTCTATCTACCCAACTTCTACAGCGGAATCGATACCGTCATTCGCTATCTTGACCTGCTGGCTCGGCCATCGTAGAGACTGATGTTGCCGTTGATTCTGTTGATTCTTGGCGGACTGCTCGCCGGGTTCGCGCTCAGGGCAAAGCGGCGACGGCAAACCTTCCTGAATGCCGTCGAAGTCATCACCCTCCAGGATGTAGCGTCTGCCCGTCTCGGCAACGAACGCGACGTGTGGGTCTATCTGCCGCCCGGCTACAGGGAGCACCCGGTAACACGGTATGAGGTGCTCTATATTCATGACGGACAGGAACGAGAAGCGCTCGGTTTGCACGAGACGCTGGTTCGCCTGATGAGCGTCGGAAAGATAAAACCGATTATCGTGGTAGCTGTCCCGACAAACAATAACCGGTTGCACGAATACGGTACGGCGATTGCACCCAACCGGCTGAACCTGGGCGCACAGGCCGGAGACTACACTCACTTTCTCGTCGAAGAGTTGATACCCCTCATCGACCGCGATTTCCGCACCGGACCGGGCGCAGTTCTGCTCGGAATGTCTCTGGGTGGGCTATCGGCATTCGACATCGCCTGGCACAACCCCGATCGATTTTCGGCTGTGGGCGTCATGTCGGGCAGCTTCTGGTGGCGAGCGGGCGACGATGAGACAAATATCGATCCCGGCCGGCGCATTGCCCACGCGCTTGTTCGCCGCGCGCAGAGGCCGTCGCCGCTCCGGTTCTGGTTCCAGACCGGCACGCGCGACGAAACAGGTGACCGGGACGGGGACGGAGTGATCGACTCGATCCAGGATACGCTGGAACTAACGGCCGAACTCAGGGCTATCGGTTGCCTGCCGGAACAGATCGCATACTATGAAGTCAAAGGCGGGCGGCACGACTACGAAACGTGGGAGCGCGCGCTGCCGGATTTTCTGTCGTGGGCGTTCAATCGCGGGACGGACCGGCAAACAGCAGGAGCGTCGTCCGGTTCTCGCCCGTCTCGGTAATCACCCAGTAGCGACTCCCATCCACGGTATATGAAGAGACGATGGCATCCATGCCCGTCAGCGTATTGACCTTGTTGGCAGGGCCAAAGGATGGCAGGTGCAAGGGATCGGCGATGAGCATATCGTCGTTTACATCAAGTTCGTAGAACTCTCCGAATTCGCCATAGTCACCAAAAGTATGCCGATCGAGCAGCCTGCGAATCTCCTCATTGCTCAGGCGGCGTGACGCGCCGGTCGTGACGATGACCTGTCCGAGATCGATCAGGCGTCCGCCCGCGGCATAAGGTGCGGCCTCGTTTATGACATCGCCGGTCTCGGACAGGCGGAAGAAGCCGACGTCGCTGCTATATCCGAGGTCGGCGTAAGGAATAAAATCACCTTCGTCGAATTCCACTCCGATCTCATCTTGCCGGATGCGAGGCATAGGGAGTTGGTCACGCCGCCGCCGGCGGCCAAAGAACTGCCGTCGCGCCTCGTCGGCAACCACACGCACAATATGGGGTCTCTCGGTCATATTGCCTCCAGCACGGCCGCCCATGCGGCACGTCATCCGTGCAAACCACCCGCGGACAAGCCAATTTCAGCCTGACAACATTGTAATACAGGAATGGACGAGTGGAAGTTTTTTCTACGCGGATTTCACAGAGCGCAGCGCAAGAAGCGCCACAGGGCAAACAGCACAATTGGGTATATAATTTCTATAGAGGTGAGTTTCCATCCGTCAAATCGCTCGATCAACACCCTCACCGTCGGGCGTGCCCTTTCCCATCCTAATTGGCTCGCAGAAGTTGCGAGAAAGGTGTCTTCCATTTTCTATCGGGAGGTAACATGGCCAGCCTGCAAGATCTTCAACAATCCGGCCAATCCACGTGGCTTAACTATCTGCGCAACAGCTTCATTCGCTCGGGCGAGCTTGCCGAGCGCATCCGGTCGGGCATTCAGGGCGTAACTGCCAATGCTCAGGTATACGAGCGCGCCATCATCGGAAGCGCGGATTATGATGAGGGAATCAGGCGGGCAACGGCCGCCGGCAAGCCGGCCCGACTCGTTTTTGAGTCCCTCATGGTTGAGGACATCCAGCGCGCGGCCGACATCCTGCGTCCCGTGTTCGAGGCCGGCGGTCGTCGCGACGGATTTGTCAGCTACGAAATCGACCCTGCCCTGCTGGGGGACGTAACGACTGCCGTTGCAGGCGTCCGCCACTTCGGCAACCTGATCAATCGCGACAACGTGATGGTGGAGATTCCGGCCACACCGGTCGGCATCGAAACGATCCGGGCGCTTGTGGCTGACGGGGTTTCCGTCAATGCCACACACCTTTTCTCCGTCGCCAACTACGAGCGCGTGGCCGAGGCTTATATTGCCGGAATCACCGAGTATGGAATCACCCACAGCGTATGGCGAACCATGCCCACGGCCGTCGCCTCTTTCTCGCTCAGCCCAATCGACGCGGTCGTGGACGATATGCTTCATCGCGCCGGCCGCTCCGATCTCGCCGGCAAAACAGCCATCGCATTGGCGAAAGTGCTGTACGAACGCTTCAGACAACTATTTGGCTCGCCTGAATGGACAAAGCTGTCAAAGGGCGCGCCGCCGCTGCGACCAAAATGGACACGCGTCACGCCACGCGATTTTCTCTATCCCGAATGCCATTATGTCGATCATTTGATCGGCCCTGATACTGTGATTACCTTCTCCCCTGTGGTCCTGAACGCGTTCCTGCGCGAGGGAAAGGTGAGCCAGTCTCTGACGGCCGGCCTTGAAGATGCCCGGCGTCATTTGACGGAGTTGGAAGCGCTCGGCCTCGACCTTGACTCCCTGGCGGCGGACTTGCAGCGTCGTCACCTGAGTGCATCCGACCGTCGGTTCCAGTCACTCGTTCGCGCAGTCATGCGCAAGCGCGACGAACTCGAGAGGGCGTGGCGGCCGTTCTCCGCTCGATTGGGCAACCTGGACTCCAAGGTTGATGAGGGTCTGCAGGCACTTTGCCACCGGCAAGTTGTTTGCCGCATTTGGGCACACGATTACACGGTGTGGAAACCCAAACCAACGGAAATTACCAACCGCCTCGGCTGGCTCCATATCATGGACAGCATGGCCGACGCAAGCGATCGATTGACGACCTTCGCCGATAGTCTGAGAGAAGAAGGCTATACCCACGCGCTGCTCCTGGGCATGGGTGGTTCCAGTCTGGCGCCTGAACTTTTCCAGAAGACATTCGGCCGCCCCGCACGCCCGGCGAATTTGCCTTTCACGCACCTGAACCTGGTCGTGGTCGACACAACCGACGCCGACGCCATCAGGGAGGCCGAAGCAGCCGTGGATCTCGCCCGGACGATCGTCATCGTCAGCACCAAGTCGGGCGGCACAGTCGAAACGCTTTCGGCGTTCAAATACTTCTATAATCGGCTGGCGGCCAAAGTTGGCCCCGACCAGGCCGGTCACCACTTCATCGGCATCACCGACCCCGGCAGCAAGATCGTCGATTTGGCCGCCCGCTATGGCTTTCGCGAGTTATTCATCAACGATCCCAACATCGGCGGGCGCTATTCGGCCTTATCCTACTTCGGCCTGGTTCCCGCAGCGTTGGTCGGCGTCGACGTGGCCGAGTTGCTCGAACGCGCCTCAATCATGGCTTCGAACGCCACACTCTGCCACTGCGGCGCCATCGACGACAATCTCGCCGCGCGCATGGGAACCATCATCGGCCGCTCGGCCGAAACAGGGCGTGACAAATTGACGTTCATCACGTCCCTTGCTCTCGCCGGCTTCGGTGACTGGGTGGAGCAACTAATCGCCGAAAGTCTGGGCAAGGAGGGCAAGGGCGTGCTGCCGGTCGTCCATGAACCGCAAGCGCCGGTTGAGACCTATGGCGCGGATCGTCTATTCGTCCACCTGCGCCTGGAGGGTGATCGGCAGCATGACGCGTTCGTTCATTCACTGGCCGAGGCCGGCCACCCGGTGATCACGCTGCGCCTGAAGGATACGTACGATATCGGCGGGCAATTCCTGCTATGGGAGATGGCTACGGCAATCGCGGGCCATTTCATGGGGATCAATCCGTTTGATCAGCCGAACGTCGAGGATGCCAAGATCAAGGCGCGTGCGGTCGTGACTGAATATGCCGCCAAAGGTACGCTGCCGGCCGGCGAGACGTCACCGCTAAGCGCGAGCGCCCTGGGGGAATTTCTGGAGAAAGCACGACCCGGCGACTACGTGGCCCTGCAGGCCTATACAACTACTACGCCGGCAATCGATGACGCGTTGCAAGCGCTGCGCCAGGCCATCCATCTGCGCACCGGGCTGGCGACAACATCCGGCTATGGGCCGCGCTTCCTCCATTCCACCGGACAACTCCACAAGGGTGACGCGGGCAAGGGGTTGTTCATCCAGTTTGTATCCGACGCAGTCGAGGATGTGGCGATCCCTGACGAAGCGGGAGCGGATGGCTCCAGCATGAGTTTCAACGTATTGAAGAAGGCGCAGGCCCTGGGTGACGCCCAGGCCTTGCGCGATGAGCGTCGCCGGGTGCTCTCGTTCGATGTCGGTGTCGACGCGGCCGCCGCCCTGAACAAACTGGCGGCCGGAATTTAGGTTAACGCCACGGGCAAATGCACACCCGTCAAGTCCAGGCAGGGGTGGAACGCGATAATCGATATGCGCCCCACCCCTGTTTGATCATGCGTCAACGTTCCGCGTCAACAGCCCGAGCGGCTCTAGTTGACGCTAAACGAGGGTTGCTTTTGCTGCGCCCACTGCATCGTATACAGGTTGAAATAGCGTCCCCTTCGCGACAATAGTTCTTCGTGCGTACCTTGCTCAATTATTCGGCCGTGATCCAGCACGATGATCTGGTCGGCGTTGATAATCGTGGACAGTCGATGAGCGATCACAAAACTCGTGCGCTCCTCCATCAACGTATCAAGCGCTTGCTGGATGATGCGCTCGGTAGCAGTGTCGACGCTGCTCGTCGCTTCGTCCAGGATGAGGATGCGGGGATCGGCCAATAGCGCACGAGCAAAGGAGATAAGTTGCCGCTGGCCCGCGCTCAGGTTGCTGCCGTTCTCGCCAACTTCCGAGTCATAACCATCCGGCAAACGACTGATGAATTCATGCGCACCGACAGCTTTCGAAGCCGCCATAACCTCCTCGTCCGTCGCTTCGAGCCGCCCATAGCGAATGTTATCGGCTACGGAACCGGTAAACAGAAAGGTGTCCTGGAGGACAATGCCCAGTTGTTGTCGCAGGCTGTCGCTGGTCACCTTGCGGATGTCATAGCCGTCGATCGTCAGCCGGCCGCCCGTCACGTCGTAGAACCGCGACAATAGCCGGATGATGGTGCTCTTTCCCGCGCCTGTCTCGCCGACCAGAGCGATACGCTCGCCCGGTTTGGCGTGCAGATCAATGTTGTGAAGCACCGACCGGCCATCGCGCGTGTAGGCAAACGACACGTTTTCAAATACGACTTCCCCGCGAACCGGTGGAAGTGACACGGCCTCCGGATCGTCAACCAAATCGGGTTCCAGGTCGAGCAGCTCAAAAATCCGTTCCGACGCAGCCATGGTCGCCTGGAAGGTGTTATAACGCTGCGCCAACTCACGAATGGGGTCGAAGAAACGCTCGACATAGAGGACAAAAGCAACCAATGTGCCGGCGGTCAGCGCGTCACCCATCACCAGCCAGCCCCCTACGCCAATGACAAGCGCCGTCGCCATCGAGCCGATAAAATCCACGCCGGGGAAAAAAATCGCCGCCAACCGAGTGGCCTGAACGTTGGCGTCGAAGAAAGACTGGTTCAGGTCGTCGAAGTGCTGGAAGTTGATCGTCTCGCGGGTGAAGCTCTTGGTGACGCGAATCCCGGAGATCGACTCATTCAAATAACCGTTGATCAGCGCCAGACGCTGCCGGGTTGCGCGGTAGGCCTGACGAACCCGATCGCGCCAGTAGTTGGTGAGAATGAGCATCAGCGGCATGACGGCAAAAGCTACCAGCGCCAACTGCCAACTCAGCAGCAACATAGCGATGACAATGCCCACCAGGTTGAAGACAGAACGGAACAGGCCGGTGATCGACCAGGTGACGAAATCCTGCAAGACGCCCACATCGCCGATCAGCCGGCTCATCAGCCGCCCAACGCTATAGTTGCTGTAGAAATTCAATGTCAGCCGGTGAAGATGGCGAAACAGTTCGCTGCGCATGTTGGCGACAATCTTTGTCCCTACGTAGGCCATGATGCGTACGCGCGCCCGGTTGGTGAGCCACTCCCCCACAGTTGTGACCAGGAACACCAGCGTCCAGAAGCGGAGCACTTTCATTGAACCGGCGCGAATGCCATCGTCGATGGCAAAGCCGATGATGGCCGGACCGGAAACACTCAGCAGCGAACTGATCGTCATGAGGATGACGGCAAAGATGAGGCTGTTCTTGTAGGGGCGCATATAGCCGCCCAGGCGGCGAACGAGGCGACTGTCATAAGCCTTGCCCAGCAACTCATCATCGTCGCGCAATAACTGGCGGATACGCGCCTCGCGCGCTTCCCGCTCTGTCTGTGCGTTCTCCGTCGTCACCCGGCTTTCCGTCCTGATTTGGGCCTGATTCTCGGAAGTCATGGTCGGAATTCCTGCTCTGCCGTCCCAACAGCCATACGCTCTTGCAGAGTCACAAACTCTTCCTGATCTTTCAGTTGCAGATCATAGATTCGCCGATAAAGACCGCCCAAATCGAGCAGTTCTTCATGGCTTCCACGCTCCTGAATACGTCCGTCCTGCAAGACAAGGATGCAATCGGCATGCTTCAATGTCAGCAGCCGTTGGGCGATGATAAAAGTGGTACGTCCTTTCATCAGTTCACCCAACGCTTCCTGAATCAAATGCTCGGTTTCCGTGTCCACGCTACTGGTCGAATCATCGAGGATAAGGATCCGCGGGTCGGCCAGGAGAGCGCGAGCGATGGCGATGCGCTGCTTCTGCCCTCCGCTCAACGTGACGCCGCGCTCGCCGACGCGGGTATCGTACCCCTTCTCCAGTTCAAGGATGAAATCATGGGCACGGGCCACACGAGCCGCGGCAACAATTTCGTCCATAGAGGCATCAACGCGCCCATAGGCGATATTCTCGCCGACCGTCTGGCTGAACAGGAACGGTTCCTGGAGCACAATGCCGATATGACTGCGCAGGCTCTTCAATTGCAGATCGCGCACGTCATAGCCGTCAACGAGAACCTGGCCGCCGGTTGTGTCATAGAAACGCGGGATGAGATTGATGATCGTTGTCTTGCCCGATCCGGTGGGGCCGATGAGCGCAATCCGCTCGCCCGGTCGCGCGTGAAAATCGATATCGGCCAGCACCGGCAAGCCGTCTCGATAACCGAATGATACATGATCAAACCTGACGTCGCCGGCGGCCGCACCGAGCGCGACGGCATCCGACCGATCGACGACCTCGCCGGGCAGGTCGATGATCTCAAACACGCGGGATGCGCTGGCCCCGGCCGTGGCCGCCAGATTCACCAGAAACCCCAGGCGTTGAACAGGCGTGTTGAGCATCAGCACGTAAGAAATCAGGGCAAAGAGAGACCCGACGGTGATCTCCCCCTCCAGCGCCGACGGGCCGGCAAACCAGAGCAGCAAGAAGATGCTCATCATGACGAGAAACGTCATGAACGGCCAGTTATTGGCCCACTTCTTGATCAACCCCTCGCGACGGTCAAACCATTCGTTGTTTTCCCGGTCGAACTTGTCCAGTTCGTGCGGCTCGCGGGCAAATGCCTTCACAACGCGAATACCGGTCAGGCTCTCCTGCATAACGGTCGACAAGACGCCCATCTGTTCCTGAATTCGCTTGAACATCGGCTCAACCGTTATGCCGAAGTGGAGTGTGGTGAGCAGCAAGATGGGAAACGGGATAAGAGCGAGCAGCGTCAGGGGAACCGACTCCAGCATCATAGCCACTACAACACCGATCATTAACAGGATAGTGGATAGCAAATCCATCAGCCCAATGCCGACAAAACGCTCCGATTCGCTGATGTCGCTGGTTGCCCGGCTCATAAGATCGCCGGTATGGCTCTGATCGTGAAAGGCGAAAGGCTGGTACTGAACGGCGTTGTAGAAATCGTTGCGCAGATCATAGGCCACCCGATGGGTCAGCCATTCGCCGTAATACCGTTGGAAAAAGCCAAGGACCCCGCGAACCAGGGCAATTCCCATAATGATGGCGCCTGCCACGACAAGAGTTGAGGCTCGCCCTTCCGACAGTCCATAATCAATGGCCCAGGCGATGATCTGCGGCACGATCAGGTTCAGGCCGGTGCCGAGGAACATGGCTACGTAAGCCACAACAACGTAGCGTCCATAGGGCTTCAAATAGCCCAGCAGTCGCCTGCTCGCGGATAAGCCGGACGGGCTGCTCAAATGTCCTTCCGTCACGCGTATACCCCCTTCCTGGAGTGGTGTCGTTTCATACCGATCGAGCAACGATGCAGAGAAAGGCAACCGGTCGAATGAATTGAGTCATTGATTTGAACTATCCGTGATTATAGCATACTTATCCGAATAGATTAGGTATTTATCTAATTGTTCGTTGGTTGTGGAGAGATCGAGATGATCTTCATCGGGTTGTTTCGCTTGCGGGGAGTTGCCAATCTGCTACAATACCGTTGGTTTGTGATGGAATACACAACTGGAGGCAAGAACGCATGTTGGTGAAACGACTCATTTTGGCGGCCATTTCCTTCGGAGTCGGTTTTGGACTGACGATCCTGATCACGATGCTAATTGGCACGACCCCGGCAGAGTATGGTCCCGTCTACATGTTCTTCACGTCCCTGACTCTGGGTCTTGCCATCGGGATATGGCTCGACAAATTCATGGGCACCAATATTTTGCCGAAGTAGGAGCCTCCCTCCTCCCTGGACTTATTTTCAAGCCTCTCATCACAGGTAGAGGCTTTTTTGTTTTACAAGAGGAAGGAAAACAATATGACCGCATCGATTATCGACGGTAAAGCCATCGCCGAAAGCATCAAGGAACAAGTGCGCCAGGCCGTCGCCCGCATGCAGGAAGATTACGGCTACACCCCCGGACTGGCTACCGTATTGGTCGGCGAGAATCCTGCCTCGGCCACCTACGTCCGCAGCAAGCGGAAGACGTGTGAAGAGCTGGGTATTCGCTCCATTGGCCACGAACTGCCGGCCGACGCGACCCAACAGCAAGTCGAGCATCTTGTCGCCGCGCTGAACGCCGACCCATCGGTCAACGGAATCCTGGTCCAACTGCCACTGCCAAAGCACCTGGACGAAGAAGCCGTGCTCAACACCATCAGCCTGGAAAAAGACGTCGACGGCTTCCACCCGGTCAACATCGGCCGGCTGGCGATGAAAGGACGCGACCCGCTTTTCATCCCTTGCACGCCCTATGGTTGCATTGTCCTGCTTGAGGAAAGTGGCATCCCCATCCGCGGGGCTGAGGCAGTGATTGTCGGCCGATCGAATATCGTCGGCCTGCCGGTGGCCATGCTCCTGCAGAAGCGGGATGCAACCGTGACGATTTGCCATAGTCGCACCCGCGACCTGGCCGGGCACGTGCGACGCGCCGACATCGTCATCGCCGCCATTGGACAGACCGAAATGATCACCGGCGACATGATCAAGCCGGGCGCGGCGGTCATCGACGTCGGCATCAATCAAAAGGCCGATCCGAACGCCAAGCGTGGCTACAGGCTGGTCGGTGACGTCGATTTTGAATCGGCCAGGGAAGTTGCCGGAGCCATCACCCCCGTCCCGGGCGGTGTGGGGCCGATGACAATTGCCATGCTGATGAAAAACACCCTGCGAGCGGCCGAGATCGCGCTGGCAAAACGAGACCGCTGATTCCCCGGCGATCTTGGGGAGAATTCGTTTGAGCCGGCAGGCTGAAAAAGAAGCGTTCTGGCTTGGGCGGCGGGTATTTATCACCGGCTGCACCGGCTTTCTTGGGTCGTGGCTGACGGCCGCGCTGCTGGATCGCGGCGCGGTCGTCAGCGGCCTCATTCGCGTGCGCGAGCCTGAATCGGAACTGGTTCGCTCGGGTCTCATCAGCCGCATCACACAAATCCCCGGCGAACTTCTCGATTATGCTCTCCTGAAGCAAACACTCACGGACCATCATATTGACACTGTTTTCCACCTGGCCGGCCAAACCATCGTCGGCGTCGCAAACCGCGATCCCGTGGCGACCTTCGAGACCAACATCCGGGGGACGTGGCTGTTGCTGGAGGCGATACGCCACACGCCTACAGTCCGCGGCGCGATCATCGCCAGCAGCGAGAAAGCCTATGGCGAGCAATCGGACCTGCCCTATCGGGAGGAGTTCGCTCTGCAAGGTCGCCATCCGTATGAGGTTTCCAAGAGTTGCGCCGATCTAATCGCCCAGTCGTTTGCCCATACGTACGGCCTGGCCGTCGCCGTCACGCGCTGCTCCAATCTCTATGGCGGCGGCGACCTGAGCTGGAACCGGCTCATTCCCGGCACCATTCGGAGCATCCTCAATGGCGAGCAGCCTGTCATCCGATCCGACGGCTCGTTTCGGCGTGATTACCTTTACGTCGCCGACGCCGTGCGCGGCTATCTGATGTTGGCCCAAAACCTGACCGAACCGGGCGTGCGCGGCCAGCCTTTCAATCTTGGCTCCGGTTGTCCTGTTTCAGCGCTGGAAGTTGTGCGGACAATTGTGGCCTTGTCGAAGAACCCGGAGATTCAGCCAATCATCCTGAATGAAGTCGTCCATGAAATTCTTGACGAATACCTCAGCCCATCCAAGGCGGAAAAAGCCATCGATTGGCGGCCGCAATACACGCTGGCCGGCGGTCTCAAAGAGGCGATGGACTGGTATAAGGCATATCTGAATTCATGAGCCGGCCACGCATTCTCATCACCGGAGCGTCCGGCTTCATCGCTCGCACTCTCATTCCACGCCTGATGGACGAGGTCGACATAACGCTGCTCCTGCTGGAGGATTTCGGCAACGGCGCGCCGCTGCCCACTCCCCTGAACAAGATTCGAGCGAAAGTCGACGTGGTCTATGCCGATCTGCGAAACTTCCAATTGACCGCTCGCGCGCTGCGACAGGCGCGCCCGGATCGGATCATCCATCTGGCGGCCGTCGGCGTCAGCGAGCCTTTCCTGAATGTCAATACCGCGCTTAGTCACAACGTAACGGGCACGATCAATCTATTGCGAGCCTGTTTCGAGAGCGATAATCTGGACGTGCAACAGGTTATCGTGGCCCGCACACCGGGCGAACGAACGGTTATGAATGTCTACGCCGCCAGCAAAGCCGCTGCATGGGCATTCTGCGAGATGTATGCTCGCACAGCCGGCTGGCCTATCCACGGGGCGATGATTTTTCAGGCCTATGGCCCCGGCCAGCCATCGCATTTGTTTATACCGGCGGTACTTCGGGCCGCGCTTGCCGGCGAAGAGTTCCCAATGACCTCCGGTGATCAGGAAAAGGACTGGATCTATATCGACGACGTCGTGGCCGGGTTTTCAGCATTGTTAAAGTCAGAGCTGCCGGCAGGCGAAACGGTAGAATTCGGGTGCAGCCAACCTGAGTCACTGGCTGGCGTGGCCGATCGCATATTCCGGTTGGTGGGGCGCGGCGGTGGCCCAATCCTCGGCGCGCTGCCCAACCGACCGGGCGAAGACCCGCGCCAGGTGGCCGACGCCAAACGAACGACCGCACTCATCGGTTGGGACCCACAAATTTCTCTGGAGCAAGGTTTGGAGCGTCTGATAAACGATGACACAAATTGACCCGGCAAGCGTTGTATATCTTTACGTTGGCAAAACCAAAGTTCCCGATTAGAATCGATCTTTGGCGCGTAATTGCGATCCGGACCGAGATGCGTACTCCCTTATCCGAATAGCGCAAGTGAACCATCATGCGTTGGCCACCGTTTGAGCATATCTTTTTTGATTGCGACTCCACTCTCACCACAATCGAGGGCATCGACGTATTGGCCGAAACGGTTGGCAAACGACAACGTGTGGAAGTTCTCACCCAGGCGGCCATGGATGGCGCGATTGACCTGGAAGACGTTTACGGAAAGCGCCTCAAAACCCTGCGGCCGACCCATCGCCAGGTCATGGACATCCGCCACAGCTACAAGCGCAACATGGTGGAAGACGCGGCCCGTGTCGTTGCCGCCCTCCAGGCACTGGGCCACAAGGTCTACATCATCAGCGGCGGCCTGGCCGAGCCGGTTGAGGAATTTGGTATCTCCCTTGGAATTCCACGCGAGCGCATCCGGGCGGTCGGCATCAACTATAACGAATTATCCGGCCCGTGGTGGGAAGCGTCATCCAACGACGACAAACGCTATCTCGCCTACCGGGACGGTGCGCTGACCGTCAGTGACGGCAAGGCACAGATCGTCCGGGAATTGATCGGCGAACAACGCGGCCGCTCGTTGCTCATCGGAGACGGCAACAGCGATTTGCTGGCCGGCCGTGCGGTCGACCTATTTGTTGGTTATGGCGGCGTCGTGTCGCGGCCCAAAGTGCGGGCCGGCGCCCCTGTTTTCATTGCGTGCCAAAGCCTGGCCCCGCTGCTGGCTCTGGCCGGTGGCCCGGCCGAGCTACGCATCCTGAACACCTGGCCGATGCACTATCCATCACTCAGTCTGAAAGCTCGATATCTGATTTATCAAGGAGCCTTGATTTTCAACGATGAACAACTCGAATCAAAATTCAGGAGAGCATTCCTCTCCGCGCAGTGACCATCACGTCAAGCTGTTTATTCCGGGGCCGACCGAGGTCCGGGCCGAGATCCTGGACGCGCAAGCGCAATGGATGGTCGGCCACCGCATGCCGGAATGCGCCGATCTGGTCGGCAGCATCCTGCCCAAACTGTCGAAAGTCTTCTCCACGCAGCAGACCGTCCTCATTACCGCTTCATCGGGAACAGGGCTTTGGGAAGCCGCTGTGCGGAATTGCGTCGGCAAAAAGGTTCTGACCTGTGTCAACGGTGCTTTCGCCGAGCGATTTAGCGATGTGGCCGGGCTGAACGGCAAGGAAATGGAGGTCCTGTCCGCCCCGTGGGGGCAGCCCATCTTGCCCGAACAAGTCGTCGAACGGTTATCCTCGGGCGAGTTCGACGCGGTGACGGTGGTGCACAACGAAACCAGCACCGGCGTCACCAGCCCGATCCGCGAGATCGCCCAGGCCATTCGGGCCATGCCGGGCGGCGGTGACATCATGATTCTGGTAGACTCCGTCAGCGGTCTGGCCGGCGCGCGTATCGAGATGGACGCCTGGGACCTGGACGTGGTGCTGGCATCGAGCCAGAAAGCTTTCGCGTTACCGCCGGGGCTTGCTTTCTGTGCCGTCTCCGATCGAGCCATGGCCAAGGCCAAGACCGTGCCCGCGCGCGGTTACTACTTCGATTTTATAAGCCTGGCAAAATCGATTGCCAAAAACCAAACCCCCGCGACGCCGGCCGTTTCGCTCCTGTATGCGCTCGATCGGCAGTTGGATGACATGATGGCCGAGGGCATGGAGAATCGTTTTGTTCGCCACCTCGCCATGCGCGATCGCACACTGGAATGGGTGCGCGGGAAGGGGTTCGATATCTTCGCCGCGGCAGGCTATGAATCACCGACCGTCACTTGCGCCGCCAATAATCTGGAAATCGACATCTCCGCCCTGAACAAGTATCTGCGCGGCCACGGTATGATCATCTCCAACGGCTACGGCGACCTGAAGGGCAAGACCTTCCGCATCGCCCACATGGGCGACACGCAAATGCATGAGATGGAAGAGCTGTTCGTAGCAATGGACGGCTTCTTCGCCTGAGCCAATTTGAGGTATTGAACACCATGTACCGAGTTCTCGTTTCCGACAAGTTAGGCGCTGCCGCACTCGACCGGCTAAAAGAGTTCCCCGACATCACAACGGATGTTAAGACCGGGCTGAGTCGTGAGCAGCTGATTGAGATCATCCCTGAGTACGACGGCCTGATCGTTCGCAGCGGGACACAGGTCACGGCCGATATTCTGGCCGCAGCCACCAGACTGCGCGTGGTCGGCCGGGCCGGGGTCGGAGTGGATAACATCGACGTCAAAGCGGCATCGATGCGCGGCGTTGTCGTCATGAATACCCCGGGAGCCAACAGCATGGCGACGGCCGAGTTGACGATGGGCCTGATGCTGGCCGTCAGCCGCAATATCCCCCAATCCCACGCTTCCCTCAAGGCCGGAGAATGGCGACGCAGTGATTTCGTCGGCATTCAACTCTACCGCAAGGTCCTCGGCATCATCGGCTTTGGCCGCGTGGGCAAGTTGGTGGCCGAGCGGGCCAAGGGTTTCGGCATGGATGTGGTAGTCTACGACCCAAGCGCCCTGGAAGAAACAGCCCGCGAACTGGGTGTGATCCTGGTCGAATTGGAAGATCTTTTCGCACAATCCGACTTCATCACGCTGCACGCTGCCCTCACGCCGGACACCAACAAGCTCATCAACGAGAAGACCCTGGCGCAGATGAAAGACAGCGCGATCCTGATCAACGCCGCGCGCGGCAAGCTGGTGGATGAGGCGGCATTAGCCGCGGCGCTGAAGAACGGCAAGCTGGCCGGCGCGGCCGTTGACGTTTACTCTACCGAGCCGCCGGCGGCCGACCATCCGCTCATCGGTCTGCCCAATGTTGTCCACGTACCCCACCTGGGAGCCAGTACGCGCGAAGCGGAGCGAGACGTAGGCATTCAGATCGTGGGTCAGGTCGTCTCGGCCCTCCGCGGCACAGACTTTTCCTACTCCGTCAACATGCCGTTTGAGGTGGAAGGTGGCTTTGCGGCAGTGCGGCCCTACCTGGAACTGGCCGAAACATTGGGACGACTCCACGCCGGTCTGGCCGACAAGCCTATCCAGCGAATCGAAATCGAGGCCCACGGTGACGCAGTAGGGAGCCTGGTCAGGGCCATCGGCTCCGGCCTGCTGAAGGGCGTGCTGGATAGCAATGGCGGTGACGTGCCGGTCAACTACATCAACGCGCCCACACTGGCCAACGAACGCGGCATCACGACGACGCAGACCGTCGGACTTAACAATCTCGACTATCCGAATCTGGTTGCCTGCCGGGCCGTTTGGGACGGCGGGCGGCGTTTGCTGGCCGGCGTCCTGTTTGGCGGCAGCGAGCCGCGAATCGTTCAGGTCGATGAGTATCGGCTGGAGGCGCGTCCGGAAGGCATTGTCCTGATCATGCAAAACCAGGACATCCCCGGCGTGATCGGGCAAGTTGGGACGTTGTTAGCCAGCCACGGCGTGAACATCGGTGAATGGCGTCTTGGTCGCGTGATGCCCGGCGGGGAAGCGCTCTCATTCATCAACCTGGACAGCCGTCCCAGTGAGGCAGCATTGGCCGAACTCAGGACGATCAAAGCTGTGACTCAAGCCAAAGTTGTGAACCTGTAGAGCGGAACAGAGCTGAAACAAAAAAAGCCACGAGCCTGTGCAATTGCGGCTCGTGGCTTTTTTTATTTTTCGGACCGATTCAGATCAGTCTTGGGGGATGATCCGGACGCGCCGTTGCTTCCCCTCGCCGGTGCTCTCGGTATAGACGCCTGCCGCCTCGCGCAGCGTCATGTGAATAATGCGACGCTCATAGGCCGACATCGGCTCAAGGGTGACGGCCTCACCCCGCTGCCGTGCCTTTTCGGCCATCCGTTCCGCCAGACGGGTGAGGGCCTGTTCGCGTCGCTGGCGAAATCCCTCGACATCGACGACAAAGTTGGCCCGGCGATGCAGTTTGTGCGCCACCATCAAACGGCTCAGAAACTGGAGCGAATCGAGCGTTTCGCCGCGTGGCCCGATCAGCATACCAAGATCGTCGCCGCTAATGTCGATGATGTTAACTTGCCGGCCGGTGAGATCATCCGGCTCGGTCAGGTAGCCGCTCACGCCGGCGGGCACGCGCATCTTTTCCAGCAACGTCGAGATGATCTCGACGGCCGTCTCGCGCTCGGCATCCAGAGCATCAGCCGTTTGTTCTTCGTCCGCGGCATCATCCTCATCGGCCGTCTCGCGCTTCTTGACCGGCCGGGCGGGCGTCTCAGAGGCCTCAGATACTTGCCGGGCAGGCGTGGCGGGTTTGGGCGCGGCAGGAATCGACGGCCGAACAACCGGGGCCGGTTCTTCCACAGATGGGCGAGCGATTAACCGGACGATCGCCTCTCGGCTGCCGATGCCCAGCAGGCCGCGGCTACCCTCGTCAATTATAATGATCGTCACGTCGTCCCGCTCCAGCCCCATTCGCTGGAGGCCGGTCGCGACGGCCGCGTCTACTGTCGGGCCGCGGGATTCAATTTCCTGGTTTGCGTTTGAAAGCATGAGTCATCACCGTTTCGCCGAGCGCTTCTTGCGCTTGGACGCCGATTGGCTCTTGCCGGAGCCTGAACCGTTGACCGATTGCTTGTTTCTCGCCTCGACTGACTTGGCCGATTTGCTCTCCTCACCCTCAATCACGTAGGGCGTAGCGCTACCGTTTGCCTTGCGCTCCGCTTTCTCCTTATCCATGATACGGCGCATATACAGGCCCTGGAAAATACCAATGATATTCGCCAGAATAAAGTAGATCGACAGACCGGACGGGAATTGCAGGGAAAAGAAGCCAAACATCAACGGCATCGTGTACTGCATTGATTGAGTCATGGCCGCTGCCGGGTTGTCCTTCTGATCTCCGGAAGGCGCAGGAGGAGCCAGGAGCTTCTGCTGGATGAACATGCTGGCAAACACGATGATTGGCAGGACGAAGAACGGGTCCGGCTGGCTCAGATTCAACCACAGGAACTGGTTCTCCACAGGAATGAGCGGCGTCAGGTTGATCGCCGGATAAACGCGAGGAAGCAGTTCGAACAAAGCTTGCGGCGTCGTCCCCAGCACGATGACAATCGCCTGATATAGACCGATGAGGATCGGGAACTGGAGCAGCGTCGGCAGGCAGCCCGTTAACGTATCGGCCGGGTTATAGCCGATCTTGCGGAACTCTTCCTGCATCTTCTGCGGATTATCCCGGTACTTCTTCTGGATCGCCTGAATCTGAGGTTGTATTTCCTGCGTCCGGATCATGGAACGCTGTTGCCTGACGTTCAGAGGCAGCGTGATGACCCGGATCAGGACGGTGAAAAAGGCGATCGCCAGAATGAAATTGTTGCCCAGCAAATCATAAAAGAAAAGCAGGGCATTGATCATGGGGTTGACAATCAGAGTATCCCACATGGCGACATTCCCGTGCGATCAGTTAGCCGTCTCCGGCAGCGAATAGCGCCAGAGCTCCTGGCCCGTCGCCAGGTCGAATCCGATAAGTAATGCATCAGCATTCTGCATGCCCACAATTATGGCATCGCCGACGACGACCGGCGTCGCCAGAAGCGGGGCGCTGGTTGCTTGCGACCATAATTGCCGACCGTCGGCGGTGGCATAGGCAGTAAGCGCACCGGCCAGAGTATCGCCCGAAGTCTGGGAAGCTACGTAGAGCACGTCACCCACCACAACCGGCGTCGTCTGCACAGGCGTCCCGGTCGATTTTGTCCAGATCTGCTCCCCGGTCTGCGCGTCGGCGGCAAATACGTTGCCTTGAATGTCACTATAGTAGATCACGTCGTCCGCGAGCGCCGCGCCGCCCCAAACCCAGTCGTTGGCCGGCGCGGACCACTGAACCTCACCGGTATCAATATCCAGCGCGTGTACGTGGCCGTCGTAGCTGGAGATATACATCAACTCCTCACCCAGAACCGGCCGGCTCGGCAGCGCGCCTTCCATAGCGGTCGTCCAGATCTGCTCGCCCGTTTCCGCGTTCAGAGCATACACCGACCAATCCATAGAGGACACGTACAGGATACCGTCACGATAGGCAGGTTGTCCCCAGATAGCGTGACCGGTCTCGAAATTCCACAGTTCGCTGCCGTCTTTGACGGCAAGCGCAAGGATATGATTGTCGGCCGTGCCGACATACACGGTGTCGTCAACCCGAAGCGGCGGGGCCACAATCTTGTCCGTGGCGGCCTCCGAGTTTATCCACCGCTCGCCTGGAATGCCTGATTCCACATTTTCCAATGCATAGATGGAAATCGTCACTCGCGGCGAGAGGAAACCACCCGCTTGACCGTAATCACCGAATATCACCGTATCCCCCTCGGCAGAAGGGGCGGAATAATACTGTACGGCCCCATCCTCCTGGGGATAGATCCAGCTCTGGGACTGGGTCTCGGGGTCATAGGCCAGTACGCGCGGGCCAAAAGCCAGATAAACCCGCTCGCCGTCTGTAGATAAACCGGCCCAGTTCGTGTTAGCTATCCTGCTGCTGCAGGCGGACAGCACTACGCCGACCATAACCAGAAGCCAGAGCGCAGGCCGTCGAAGCAGCCAACTCATACGATGCAATGAACACCTCCGTCAGGGAACCGGATCATAGCCACCGGGGTTAAACGGATTACAGCGACCGATGCGTTTGATGGCCATCCAGCCGCCCTTGAAAAACCCGTACTTTTCAATAGCCTGATACCCATACACAGAACACGAAGGCGTGAACCGACAACTTGGCGGAAGCACTCGTGAAAGCGTGTTTTGATACAGGCGAATGAGCAACATGGCAATCTGTTTCATGGCTTCGATCCTTCTCCCCCGGTAATCACACGTTCATTCGACATCAAACCACCAGTCGTCAGCAATTGCAGGACTGCGTCTTCCAGTTCGTCGTGGCCGGCGACCACTGCCGCCGGACGGACAACAAACAAGCAATCATATCCCGGCTCAATTCGGCCGAGATGTTGCCTGACGATCTCCCGCAGGCGGCGCTTCAACCGATTCCGTCGCGCAGCCTTGCCAATGTGGCGACCAACCGCGAAGGCAAAGCAACTCGCGGCCGCGCACTCCGGGGGCTGTGTGTAAATGAACAGATTCAACAAAGGATGTTGCCGGCGCCGGCCCTGCTGCCTGACACGGCCGATATCTTCCGAACGCCGCAGGCGAGAGCGGGACGGCAACATATCATATCATCAGGATCGAGCGACGTCGCGTTCTCAGCCGCCGCCGTAACGCTTCACAGAGCGATAAGCGGTGGCCGATGTGCCGTTCCAGTTGACCCGTTTTGTGTGGTTGTTCATGGACACGGTCAGCACGCGTCGGCCGCGAGCGCGACGCCGCTTGAGAACATCGCGACCGTCCTTCGTAGCCATCCGGGCGCGAAAACCGTGAACGCGCATGCGCCGGCGAATCTTGGGTTGGTATGTACGTTTCGTCATCTCATTCTCTCCAAAAAAACAGGGCATAACGCCCTGTTGTCTCAAGCAAGTTAATTGAAACCTGATCCGGGCGCTTCGCCGGAAAGCCAGGAAAGCAATACTTCATTATAGCGCAATTGCTCCTCTAAGGTCAAATGCGCTGCGGTCGATTTGCCGCGAGAACCCCCTTTTGGGCGCTCACTCCTCTATACGTATGATATTGGCCCCCAGGTTGCGCAATTTTTCCTCAATCCGCTCATAACCCCGCTCAATTTGCCGGATATTATGGATGGTATTGGTTCCGCGAGCGCAAAGCGCCGCCAGAACCATGGCCATTCCCGCGCGGATGTCGGGGCTGGGCACACCGGCCGGATTGGCGAACAATTTGCTCGGCCCCTGAACCAGGACCCGATGGGGATCACATAGCACAATACGCGCGCCCATAAAGGTCAGATGATCGACGAAGAAGAACCGGCTCTCATACATCCAGTCGTGGAGCAGAATAGACCCCTCAGCTTGCGTGCCGATGACAACCGCAATACTCATCAGATCGGGCGGGAAGCCCGGCCAAGGCAGCGGTTTGATTTCGGGAATGCGGCCGCCCAGCCCCTGCTGCACAACCAGTTCTTGATCGGCCGGCACCACAATGTCGTCGCCGTCGTCATGCCAGCGAACGCCCAAGCGCTCGTAAACCAAACGTATCATCCCAAGATTATCCGGCTGCGCGTCGCGAATCCGTATCCGGCTGCGAGTTACGGCCGCCGCGCCGATGAAGCTGCCGACCTCCATGAAATCGGATCCAATTCGGTACTCTCCACCGCGAAGCCGCTCCACGCCGCTGATCTTCAGCCGGTTGCTGCCTATGCCTTCGATGCACGCGCCCATACTGTTGAGGAAATTGCACAGATCGCGCACGTGCGGTTCGCAAGCAGCGTTGTCGATGACCGTCTCGCCCCGCGCCAGCACGGCGGCCATCACGGCGTTTTCAGTCGCAGTCACACTGGCCTCGGCCAGCAAGAGGTTGCCCGCGCCACGCAAATTTGGCGCGGCCATTTCGAAGACGCCTCGCTGGCTCATGCTCACATTGGCGCCCAGCGCCGTCAGGGCTTGCACGTGGGTATCGAGCGGGCGACCGCCAATCACATCACCTCCCGGAATGGGTAGTTGCACCCGGCCCATTCTGGCGAGCATTGGCCCGGCAAAGACGAAGGATGCCCGCGTGCGGCCGGCCAGCTCGGGGTCGAGATCGGCCTTGGCCACGTTTTGGGCGTGAATGCGCCAACTGCCCCCACCCAGATCCGTCATCTCGACGCCCAAATCCTGAAGGATCAGAATGGTGTTCTGGACGTCGCGTATGGCGGGTATGTTATGTAAAACAACCGGCTCGTCAGTCAACAGACATGCCGGCAACAGTTTGAGGGCAGCATTCTTGTTCCCGCTGACGGTCACTTCTCCGCTCAGCGGCTGCCCTCCCTCGATAATAAATTTACTCATATCATTGTTCCAGCCGAGCCAGCCGGCCCGGTTCCGTTGTCATTGTATCAGCGCGCCACCCTGGGGCAACCACGCTATAATCCTCCACAAATGCCTTACATCACAATAGACGGTCGCTTTCTTCATTACGTCGAAGCAGGAGCCTCATCCGATGGGCTGGTTCTGCTGCTGCTCCACGGCGCGGGTGGAACGCATTTAGCCTGGCCGCCCGCTGTGCGCGAATTAGCAGGAACGCGCACGCTGGCCCTCGATCTGCCGGGGCATGGTCTCTCCCGGCCGCCCGGTCGCCGCACAATCAATACCTACGCCACAGTCATCGAGCAGTTCGTTGCCGCGCTCGCGCCACGACGGCTTGTCATAGCCGGCCATTCAATGGGTGGCGCCATCGCGCTCACACTCGCCTTGCGCACTCAGGTGGCCCTTGATGGTCTGATCTTGCTTGGGACGGCAGCGCGCATGCCTGTCGGCGACACATTGATCAGCGGGTCGCTCTCGTCGCTGGAACAGGCGGCCGATTTCGTCGCCGAACACGGTTTCGCCGTCTCGTCGCCTGACGAGCAAGCCGGCGTGCGACGCCAAATCCTGGAAACGGGTGCAACAACGACATTCGGGGATTTCCTGGCCTGCAACCGGTTTGATATTCGGCCGCGACTATCAGACATTTGCATACCTGTCCGAATCATCTTTGGCGATCTGGATCGTCTAACACCACTTCGATTCGCGCAATCTTTGGTCGCAGGTTTACCCGATGCCCGTCTGTCAATCGTGGAGCAAGCAGGTCACTTCACGATGCTGGAGCACCCCGATCGTGTCGCTCTCCTGATCGATGGCTATCTCTCCGAGATGCGGGCAAGGATCGATCAGTCTTGATTATGTCAAATTCATAAGCGTTTGGCGCAAAAGCGGTTCAATAGCTTGCACGGCGCGTCCGCGATGACTGATAAGGTGCTTTTCCTGTGCCGGCAGTTGCGCTGTCGTCAGACCACGCTCAGGCAAATAGAAGACAGGATCGTAGCCGAAGCCGCCTTCCCCGGCCGGTTTCAGGGCGATACAACCTTCGCAAACACCTTCGGCCGTGCCCAACAGACCGCCGTCCGGCGCACACAGCGCCACAACACAACGAAAGCGCGCCGTACGTTTCGTCATGGGCACACCATCCAGGGCGCGAAGCAAGAGCTGATACCGCTCGGCAGCCGACAAACTCGGGCCACCATAGCGCGCGGTGCGCACTCCCGGTGCACCACCAAGCGCATCGACTTCCAGCCCTGAGTCATCGGCAAGGGTGAGCAAGCCCGCTCGCCGCGCGTAAGCAACCGCCTTGAGCACGGCGTTGTCCCGGAAGGTGTCGCCTGTCTCGGCCACCTCCTCAGTGATTCCCATCTCATCCAGCGTCAGCCAGGCGATTTGGCCGTTGCCAAGGATATCTGCGTATTCCGTTACTTTGCCTTTATTATGCGTGGCAACCAACAACCGTCGTTCAACCTTAAGCACTGCTGATTGATGTCCCTGCCGGCTGCGGGAACGCGCCGGCTGTGATATACTCCCATTTTATCCTGAACCGAACTGGAAGGTGTATCATGAAACTCTCACGCCTGCGCTTCAACTTCGGCTTTCTACTCGAAGCCGATTTTGGCACCAGCCGGCGGATCGAACTGGACTATCCCAGCATCAAACTCAGCGAAGACGTGACCCTGACCCCGTTACAGGGTGAAATCACGGCCACGCGCACCACTGAAGGCATTTACATCCAGAGCCGGTTGACGAGTTCAATGATTATGGAATGCGTGCGTTGCCTGGAAGAAGCCATCGTCCCCATTGAAATCGCTCTGGATGAATTATTCTACTACCCACCCCACATCGCGCCGGCCGGAGAACATCGGGTCGGCGAAGACGGGATGATCGATCTGTCGCCGCTGGTACGCGAGTTGAGCCTGCTGAGCCTGCCCATCAAGGCTCTCTGCCGTCCGGATTGCCAGGGGTTATGCCAGGAGTGCGGCGCGAACCTGAATGACGGTGATTGCAGTTGCGCGGACATGGAAATTGATCCGCGTCTGAGCGCATTACAGGCATTACTCAAAACAACCGGCAGCGATAGCTGAAAACGCGGAGCAACGACAGAACCTATGTTTTATGATGAAGCCAAGATTCACGTCCGCAGCGGCGACGGTGGCGACGGCATGATCAGTTTTCGGCGCGAGAAGTTCGTTCGTCAGGGCGGGCCGGATGGCGGCGACGGCGGGCGCGGTGGTGACGTGATCTTTATTGCCTCCACCCATCTCAACAGCCTTGCCACATTTCAGCGCAACAAACATTATCGCGCGGGCAACGGTGTGCATGGCACTGTGCAGAAGATGACCGGCGCGAACGGCGAGGGCTTGCGCCTGGAAGCGCCGGTCGGCACGATCATCCGCAACGCCGAGACGGGAGATATGCTGGCCGACCTGACCCAGCCGGGGCAGGAAGTTGTCATTCTGGCCGGGGGACGTGGCGGGCGCGGAAACATCCACTACGCCACAAGCCGCCGGCAAGCGCCACGTATCGCCGAGCGCGGCGAGCCGGGCGAGGAAATGTGGCTGGCGCTGGAAATGAAGCTCATCGCCGACGTGGGAATCGTTGGCGTGCCCAATGCGGGAAAATCCACCCTGCTCTCCGTGGTTAGCGCCGCGCGCCCCAAGATCGCCGATTACCCATTTACCACACTCCAGCCGAACCTGGGCGTCGTCACAATCGATGAGTACAAGACACTTGTGCTGGCCGATATTCCGGGGCTGATCGAGGGCGCATCGGAGGGAGTCGGGCTTGGGCACGATTTTTTGCGTCACATCGAGCGCACGCGTGTGCTCATCCATCTGCTGGACGGTGCCTCGGCCAACGCACCGGCTGAATGGAACATGATCAACGAAGAACTGGCGCTATATAACCCCGAACTGGCCGCCAAGCCCCAACTCGTTGTCCTGAACAAGATAGACCTGCCCGACGCTAAAGAAAAGGAACCCAAAATTCGGGCCGCCGTTGAAAAAGCGGGATACCCATTCATGACCATTTCAGCCGTCACCGGCGAGGGTGTGAAAGCGATGCTCTACGAGATCAAGCGCATGGTCGACGCCACACCCGCATCCCGACCATCGGCCGCCGCCGAACCGATCATCATCCGCCCGCCCGCCGACGACAAGGCGTTCACGATCAAACGTGAGAGCAACAACACCTGGCGCGTCCGGGGTAAGGAGATCGAGCGCATTGCGGCCATGACCTACTTCGAATTCGGCGACTCGCTGATGCGCTTTCAAACGGTTCTGGAAAAAACGGGTATCACCGCCGCGCTGACCGAGGCGGGCGTCAAAGTGGGCGACACTGTTTTCATAGGCGACCAGGAGTTGGAGTGGGGCGAATAGACCGCTCACCCATTCCCGCACCTTCGGAAACCATGACCGAATCATATCGGGCGCTTCTGTGCAACCACATTCTTGAGGATGAGCAATTCGTCGAGGCAGTGTTTCAGGGTGCACACCGCAGCGCGGAGCTTCCCTGGCAGCGCGTGACTATCCGGCCGGTGGTAATAAAAGGGGGCCGCTTCCTGCAATTCAGCTATTTCGACGGCCGGCAGGAAACGGCCGAAAATCTCCGCGACGAACAATCCGCCGCCCGGCTGGATCACCTTCTCGCTCTACCATTCAACAGCATCCGCACCGATACCGCCACGGAGTCGCTCCGGGTTCAGTTCAGCAAGAAGGGCAAGCCCATCCTCCACCACGAAAAACGGCAACCGGAGGCGAGCATCCCATTGGATCTGACCCACGATCGAGCGAAGGCGACTGTCCTCTCCGAAGACACCCCTCCCCCTTTCCTGGCGGCAATCGGCGTCACCACGGCCGACGGCCGCATCCGCGCCGGTCGGCAGCGCAAATTCCGCCAAATCAACGAGTTTCTACGGCTCATCGAAGAAACGGGGGAAGCAAAACGACCGGAGGGGCGACCGCTGCGCGTGGTCGATCTGGGCTGTGGCAGCGCAGCGCTCACGTTTGCCGTTTATCATTATCTGAACGTCCACCGCGAAATCCCGACAGCGATGACCGGCGTGGACACCAAAGCATTCCTGATGGAGCGCCATCAGGCAACGGCCGATGAATTGGGCTGGGCGAGGTTGCGATTTCAGGCCGGCCGGATTCAGGATTATGAGGCGGCGGACGCTCCCGACATCGTGCTTGCCCTTCACGCCTGTGACACAGCCACCGACGAAGCATTGGCCCGCGCCGTTCGCTGGCGCAGCAAGCTGATCTTCAGCGCCCCCTGCTGCCATCACCACTTGCAAGCCCAGCTATCGACCGGGGAACCACCCGACGCTTTCCGGCCCGTGCTGCGCCACGGCATCCTGCGGGAGCGCCTGGGTGACATACTGACCGACGCCTTTCGCGCTCATATCCTGCGCCTGTTGGGTTATCGAGCGGAGGTCATCGAGTTTATATCCGTCGAGCATACCCCCAAGAACCTGATGATCCGCGCTGTCGATGTACAGGCGCCCCCATTGCCGTCGCTGGTCGCCGAGTATCAGGCTTTGAAAGCGTATTGGGGCGTCACCCCCTACCTGGAGGATTTGCTAAGCAGCGAATTGCAACCCGTTTTGAAAACCGTCCAACCCTGAGCGGATAGCTATTAATTCACCCACTTGCCTTTCTGAGGAGCCACCCTATGCACCCCGCGATGATTCTGACTAACGGCCGCGTCCACACCATGAACCCCACCCAACCTGCGGCAACGGCCATCGCAATCAGCGACGGTCGGGTGCTCGCCGTGGGCAACGATGACGAGATTAGGTCGCTCGCGGATGGACGGACCAAAGCGATCGACCTGCAAGGCCGAAGCGTCACCCCGGGGCTGGTCGATGCTCACGTCCATTTCCAACATTTCGCTCTTTCGCTCCAGAACATCGATCTCGACGGTGCACCCACCAGAGAAGAGGCAATCGGGCGCGTCGCTTCTTTCGCTGCCGGGCATCGGGGCACCGGCTGGTTGCGCGGCCGTGGGTGGGCGCAGGACGCCTGGCCCGACCGAGCCTTTCCGGCGGCCGCCGATCTGGATGCGATCGTTCCCGACCGGCCGGTGTTGCTCTCGCACAAGAGCGGCCACGCCGCCTGGGCCAATAGCCTCGCGCTGCGTATGGCCCATATCGACGAACACACACCCGATCCTCCCGGCGGACAAATACAACGCG
>JACDJA010000348.1_pt1 | contig 55202 bp, 51 predicted proteins | sample 7449241 | NCBI WGS metagenome assembly JACDJA01 (sample SAMN14253289, study PRJNA609438) | sludge metagenome | isolation source: initial anaerobic sludge | collected 2018-12-20 | reverse complement strand
GGCCGTAGGGACGGTGGCTCTATTATTGGCAGGAGTTCTCACGGAAAATGTTAATTTAGCCTCCGGAATGTTGATCCACGAAGCGAGTGTTCTTTTGGTAATCCTCAACGCCATTCGATTGGTTCGATATAAACCAGTGGCGAGAAAAAATATGTTCGGCAAGGCACAACCCATTATAAAATCCCGGGGAAAAGAAGTCTGTTTGGGCTGTTAAAAGGGTTATAACAAAAAGTAATTACAGTAATTTGTTTAATCCTAACAAATTAGCTTTCAGATGTCTTACAAGTATTATCTAAATAGATGCTTTAGCGCAGGAAAATGAATAATTTAGGTGATTCTACAGAAGACAATTTCCTCCTTCTTATTTCTTTTTTTCTATCTTTGCAGGTAAAGCCCATCGCAATCAGACAAAAATGGTATCCAAATCCTGCAAATATGCTATCCGCGCCACCGTCTTTATCGCTTCAAAAGCCAAGGAAAATGTAAAGGTAGGTGTAAAGGAAATTGCCACCGAAATTGAAGCTCCGGAAGCGTTTACGGGAAAGATTCTTCAAACCTTAAATAAGAACAAAATTGTCACCTCTCTCAAAGGGCCTTACGGCGGATTTTATTCAGATGAAGACCAATTGGATTTACCCATTCTTGAAGTGGTGAAAGCCATTGACGGAATGGGCGTGTTTACCGACTGTGTCTTCGGCCTTCATAAATGTTCCGACGACCACCCCTGCCCTATGCATTTTGAATATGTAAAAACCCGGAATCAGATTTATGCTTCCTTCCAAAACACCAGCATCCGCAGCTTGGCCGAAAATTTGAATGAAGGCTTTGCTTTTCTTAAAAATCCGGAATAGAATGTACCAAGTCTTTAGCGTAGCGATCTTATGTCATTAACCGTACTTATCCCTAATTGACGCTGTGCCCTTTGCGTCTTCTTTGTGCACTTTGTGGTTTCCCACTTCTCCCTTGTACTTCAACACCGACCACCAATCCCCGATCCTAATTAACTCTGTGCTCTTTGCGCCTCCTTTGTGCCCTTTGTGGTTTCCCACTTATCCCTTGAACTACTACACCGATCACCAGGCCCCGATCACGAATTGTAGGTTTTATTCATGGCTCTTGGTTTCTGTAGCGCCAGCGGCGGTTGCTGAGCGAAGCCGAAGCATCTTGTTTCTTTCTCTTACAAAACTGAAAAAAAAATATATTTTAATAACGGATATTTTTATCTTCTATAAAAGAATCAGTATCTTTGTACCACAAAACCAATACCCAGATTAATAGAAAAAAGGATATCAAAAAACCATTGAAATGAGAAAAGACAAAATGGAATCCAAAAAAAGACATATAGTTATTATAGGTGGCGGATTTGGCGGCATAGCCACGGCCAAGGCACTTAACAACACCGATGCAGATGTCACCATAATCGACAGACTGAACCACCATTTGTTTCAGCCTCTTTTATACCAAGTTGCCACAGCCGAATTATCACCCGGCGACATTGCCGCCCCAATCCGCGCCATTGTAAATAAAAACCCCGGGATAAAAGTCGTGCTTGGAGAAGTGGAAAAAATAAATCCGAAAGACAAATCCCTGAAAATGAAAAACGGGCAAATCATTTCCTTCGACCAATTGGTGATGGCAACCGGTGCCCAATACAATTATTTTGGGCACGAGGAATGGGCGGAATACGCCCCGGGAATGAAGTCTGTAAGCGACGCCCTAAAAGTTCGGGAACAGCTTCTCATGTCCATGGAACAAGCCGAACGCCTTGACGACTCCGATAAAAGAAAATCGCTCCTCACCTATGTCATTATCGGAGGAGGCCCTACGGGAGTGGAAATGGCCGGTGCCATAGCGGAAGTCGCGGGAAATGGTGCCAAACACGGGTATCGGAACCTAAAACCGGAGGAAGCCCGAATCTATCTCATTGAAGCCGGCCCTCGAGTGCTAAACGCATTTCCGGAATCTCTAGGAGAAAAGGCTAAAAAGATGTTGGAAAACATGGGAGTAAGAGTATTGTTGAACACTCCGGTTACCGACATAGAAAAAAACAAGGTCCACCTAAAAGTGGGCTCCATAGAAACCCCAAATATAATCTGGGCCGCCGGGATTAAGGCATCCTCTCTACTAGACACCTTACAGGTGGAGCAAGACAGAACCGGACGCATTGTGGTTGGAGACGATTTGAGCATCCCCCAATATCCAGATATATTTATTATTGGCGATTCGGCCCATAGAAAAGACAAAAATGGAAAACCTCTCCCTGCCCTGGCACCAGTGGCCACCCAACAGGGAAAATTTGTGGGAATCCTGCTTGCGCAACAGGGTAAAAGGAAGGCCCATGCCAAGTTTGTCTATACCGACAAGGGAACCATGGCAACCATAGGCCGCGCCAAAGCCGTTGCCGACATCCGGGGTCTAAAATTCAGCGGTTTTTTTGCCTGGACCCTCTGGTCTTTTATCCACGTGCTCTCCCTTATTGGGTTTAGAAACAGAATTCGCGTGTTTATGGAGTGGGTTTGGAATTACTTTACCTACAAACGCGGCGTGCGCTTGATAACCGACCGTTCGGGCTGTGCCTATTGTACAACTTACGAAAGCCCGCAAAAGAAAATCAGCTAGCCAAGTATCTTGATTTTTAACGTGAAAAGCTGTCTCCTTTTACGAAGACAGCTTTTTTATTTGAATTGGAAAAGTTGTGCAATTAAAATGGGAATATCCATACAAACAGGGTTCTTCTAATTCCCTACTTCACTGATAAACTTAATCCTGTAAAGCCGCAGCTCCTCTTCCTCATAATCTCCATCAAATTCGTTCAGGGCGCTTTCTATTTTGTCTGTTTCGGCTTCCAAAAAGTAATCGTGTATTTCCTCCTGTTGTTCCTCATCGAGAATTTCATCTATCCAATAGTCGATATTCAGTTTGGTACCACTGTAGACAATAGCCTCCATTTCTCTTATAAACTGTGGCATTTCCAATCCCTTGGCATCGGCAATATCGGGCAGGGAAAGTTTGCGGTCCACGTTTTGGATGATATACAGCTTCAAGGAACTGTTGCTCCCGGTGGATTTTACCACAAAGTCCTCCGGCCTGATAATGTCGTTTTCCTCAACATAGTCGCGAATAAGCTTTAAAAACGGCTTTCCGTACTTTTTTGCTTTCCCTTCGCCCACTCCGTGCACATTTGACAGCTCCTCTATGGTGGTGGGATATTTTAAGGCCATATCTTCCAAAGAAGGTTCCTGGAAGATGACAAAGGGCGGCAAATCCATTTGATGTGCCACTTTTTTAAGTTCTGCCTTTAGAAGCTTAAAGAGCTTTTCATCCACCACATCGCCGTTTTTCCCTGCCGAGACTATTACGTCGTCATTGGCGTCCTTATAGGAGTGGTCTTCCGTCATCATAAACGATCCGGGGTTTTCGACAAAGTCTTTTCCCTTCTGGGTTAAATGGATCACCCCGTAGGTTTCTATATCCTTTTTCAGATAACCGGCTACCAGGAGTTGCCTTAGCAATGCCATCCAAAAGGCGGCATCTTGCGAAGCCCCTATCCCAAAATACGATTGGGCATCGGTACGGTGCGACTTGATAAGGGCATTCACCTTTCCTATAAGCACCTTGACAATTTCTTTTGATTTGTATTTCTCATGGGTCTGGGAAACTACTTCCAACAGGGTCTTGGCTTCTTCCCCGGCCTCCTTTTGCTTTTTGGGAAATCGCATATTATCGTCCATCATTCCTCCCTCCCCGGTAAGATTATCAAAATCTTCACCAAAATAATGAAGGATAAATTTCCGGCGCGATATAGAGGTTTCGGCGTAGGCAACCACCTCCTGAAGCAGGGCATGGCCTATTTCCTGTTCGGCCACGGGCTTACCGCTCATGAATTTCTCCAGCTTTTCAATATCCTTATAGCTATAGAAGGCCAAACAATGTCCTTCTCCCCCGTCGCGCCCCGCACGACCGGTTTCCTGATAATAACTTTCAATGGATTTTGGGATGTCGTTATGGATGACAAAGCGCACGTCGGGCTTGTCAATTCCCATCCCAAAAGCAATGGTGGCCACCACCACATCCACGTCTTCCATCAAAAACATGTCTTGGTGCTTTACCCTGGTTTTGCCATCCAACCCTGCATGGTAGGGCACGGCCTTTATGCCATTTACCTGTAAGGTCTGTGCGAGTTCCTCTACTCTTTTGCGGCTCAGACAGTAAATAATGCCGCTCTTGCCCTCATTTTGCTTGACAAAACGAATAATATCGCTATCGACATTTTTGGTCTTGGGCCTAATTTCATAATACAGGTTAGGCCGGTTAAACGAGGCTTTAAAAGTATTGGCATCCGGCATCCCCAAATTTTTCAGGATATCCTCCTGAACTTTTGGCGTAGCCGTGGCCGTAAGTCCAATAATGGGAATGTCATCCCCTATTCGCTGGATGATGCTCTTCAGATTGCGGTATTCGGGCCTAAAATCATGCCCCCACTCGCTGATGCAGTGGGCTTCGTCTATGGCGACAAAGGAGATTTTCTGCCCTTGCAGAAACTCGACATATTCTTCTTTGGTCAGGGATTCCGGTGCTACATAGAGCAGCTTTGTAACCCCGTTGGCTATGTCGTTTTTAACCGTTTTTACCTCGGTTTTGTTTAGGGAAGAATTCAGCACATGGGCTATTCCCACTTCGGCCGAAAGGGACCGTAGGGCGTCCACCTGGTTTTTCATAAGGGCAATAAGGGGGGAAACAACAATGGCAGTGCCATCTTGCATAAGGGCGGGGAGTTGGTAGCAGAGGGATTTCCCCCCACCGGTGGGCATTACCACAAAAGTGTTGTGCCCGGCTAAAATGCTTTTTATCACATCTTCCTGCAATCCCTTGAATCTGCTAAAGCCAAAATACTTTTTAAGGGATGCATAAAGGTCAATTTCTATCACTTCTATTAATTTTAATTTTCAATTCCGTATTAAATCACACATTACATTGTCAATAAAGATTAACAATCGTAATTTTGCTGGCGCGAAACAGCATATAGAAACGCAGAATTTCATTCCTGATTTTAAAATGTCCTGAAATTCTCTATTTATTTTAAATATACTATTTCCGCAAGAGTTACAAACAACTATTAGCGTTAAAATTTTGGAGACACAACAGCGAATCATTTCCATTGCCAGGCAAACCATAGAAACTGAAAGTAAGGCAATTGCCCATTTGGCCAGTTTGGTAAACGAGGAATTTTCGGGCGCGGTAGAATATATCTTCCATTCTGCCGGCAGGGTAATCATTACCGGAATTGGCAAAAGTGCCAATATTGCCACAAAAATTGTCGCTACTTTGAATTCTACCGGCACTCCGGCAATCTTTATGCACGCTGCCGATGCCATTCACGGCGATCTTGGTACCATTCAGGAAAACGACACCGTAATCTGTATTTCCAAGAGCGGCAATACCCCCGAAATCAAGGTGCTCGTGCCCCTTATCAAGGCTATCGGCAATAAGTTGGTCGCCATTACCGGCAATGCAGATTCCTTTTTGGCACATCAGGCAGATTTTGTCCTGAACGCTTATGTGGAAAAAGAAGCATGCCCCAATAACCTCGCCCCTACCTCCAGCACAACCGCACAATTGGTCATTGGCGATGCACTGGCAATGAGCTTGTTGGACCTCCGAGGATTTTCAAGCAAAGACTTTGCCAAATTTCATCCGGGAGGCTCCTTGGGAAAAAAACTTTATTTACGGGTGAGCGATTTAACGGCCTTAAACGAAAAACCCGTGGTACGCCCCGATACACAACTAAAAGATGTAATTATCGAAATTTCGGAAAAAATGCTGGGAGTAACCGCCGTGGTCGAGGACGGTGCCATAGTGGGCATCATTACCGATGGCGACCTGCGCCGCATGCTTACCCGAACCGAAAACTTTGCCGGCCTTACCGCCAAGGATGTTATGACGGCCCATCCAAAAATCATTGCCAACAACGCCATGGCCGTGGAAGCGATGAAAATGATGGACGAATACGGCATTACCCAAATCCTTGTAGAGGAAAAGGGCGTATATTCCGGTGTGGTGCACATACATAATTTGACCCGGGAGGGCATAATTTAATGAAGAAAAAAAAGAAGAACACTTCACCCGAAAAGGAAATGTCCTTTTTGGATCATTTGGAAGAACTTAGATGGCACTTGGTGCGCTCTACCCTTGCAGTAGTGGTTTTGGCCCTGGTGGCCTTTATATTTAAGGGATTTATTTTCGACACGGTAATCTTTGGACCCACAGACCCCAATTTTCCCACCTACCGTTTCTTCTGCAACATCTCCCAATCCTTTGGCATGGATTCCTTTTGCTTTCAGGAGATGCCTTTTCAAATCCAAAGCCGAAAGATGGCCGGTCAGTTTTCGGCACATATGTGGACTTCCATCTATGCCGGTCTCATAATCGCCTTCCCCTATATACTTTACGAGTTTTGGCGTTTTATCAGTCCGGGACTAAAGAAAAAGGAACGCCGCTCCAGCCGTGGATTTATTTTTGTGGCCTCCTTGCTTTTCTTTTTGGGCGTACTCTTCGGATATTATCTTATCACTCCCCTCTCCATAAATTTCCTTGGAAACTATCAGGTGAGCGAGGAAGTGCGCAACCAGTTTGACCTGGAGAGCTACATCTCCCTGGTTCGTACCTCGGTATTGGCCTGCGGAATTGTCTTTGAATTGCCTATTTTAATGTACATCCTTACCAAAATAGGTTTGGTGACCCCGGAAGGTCTTCGGAAATATCGAAAATTTGCCCTGATTATCGTGTTGGTGTTATCGGCAGTGATCACCCCTCCCGATATTGTAAGCCAGATAATCGTCGCTATTCCAATTCTTATTTTATACGAAGTGAGTATTTATATTTCAAAATTTGTTATCAGAAACCAAAAGAGAAACGAGAAAGCCCATGCCAAATAACATAGTACACGAATTCAATGCCTATCGTTCAAAGATGAACGACAAGATGCTGGAGGAAAACAACAAGATCATCAAGCGCATTTTCAACCTCGACACCAATGCTTATATGGAGGGAGCCTTGTCTAAAAAGACAAAGGAACTGCTGGGGCTGGGAAATTCGCTGGTCTTGCGATGCGATGATTGCGTGCGGTACCATTTGGAGGAATGCCATAAACTGGGGCTGACCAAAGAGGAAGTGGTGGAAGGGATGAGCATTTCCCTTCTTATCGGCGGTACGATCGTGATTCCGCATTTGCGCCGGGCCTTTGAATACTGGGAGGCCTTGGAAAATATAGAGCAGGATTGATGGCGCCCCTTCCCTATTTGTAAAATTTATCGATATCTTCGTAACCTTAGAACAAGAAATTGTTAATCACCAAGCCACAATCACTTCAATATAGAAAGGAATTGCAGCCATGAAGTTAAAAGCCGAAAATCTGGTAAAGTCGTATAAAGGCAGAAAAGTTGTCAAGGGGATCACCGTTGAGGTAAACCAAGGCGAAATTGTGGGTTTGTTGGGTCCTAACGGCGCAGGCAAGACCACCTCCTTTTATATGATTGTCGGTTTGATCAAACCCAACGGCGGAAAGATATTTTTGGAGGGCACCGATATCACTAAATACCCTATGTACAAGCGGGCCCAACACGGCATTGGGTATCTGGCACAGGAAGCATCCGTATTTCGCAAGCTCAGCGTGGAAGACAACATCCTCAGTGTGCTGCAGCTCACCAAATTATCCAAAAAGGAGCAACGGGCCAGGATGGAATCGCTGTTGGAAGAATTTGGCCTAGGCCATATCCGCAAAAACCGCGGCGACCTGTTGAGCGGTGGCGAGCGCCGGCGTACCGAAATAGCCCGGGCCTTGGCTACCGATCCGCATTTTATCTTATTGGACGAACCCTTTGCCGGTGTGGATCCCGTGGCCGTGGAAGATATCCAACGCATTGTGGCCCAGTTGAAGAACAAGAACATCGGAATTCTTATTACCGACCACAACGTACAGGAAACCTTGGCAATCACAGACCGCACTTATTTGATGTTTGAAGGAAGCATCCTCAAGCACGGCAGTCCAGAGGAATTGGCGGCAGATGCCATGGTAAGGAAGGTTTATCTGGGACAGAATTTCGAGCTCCGCAAAAAGAAGTTGGAATTTTAATTGTATTGCGATTTGGACTGTTTTCAGCTCCAATTACCAATTCTGCCAAAGTGATTTCTGAAATTGCACGATCCTCAAGGTTTATTTTCTCGAAATCTTTCAATCAAGAGGAATTTCCGAAAAAGATGGACGCCGATGTTTGTGTCCAGCAAATACTTCATTATAAACTCGCCGTATTTAAGCCAGCTTATCCCCCTCCGGCTTCTTCATACTGTTCTCCACCAGGGATACAATTATGTACAGAACGATGATCAGGGGTATGGATAAAAATTTCAACAGTAGCAGGAGCGCCACACAGACCATAAGGAATATGTACCGCAGGATATTGGTCTTAAAATCCCAGGTTTTAAACTTCAAGGCAAAAAGATGTATTTCGGCATTGAGCAGAATACAGCTTATTACGGTAAGAACCATCAAAACCCACTTATTGAGTATAATCGTTTCGGCAAGAGGGGAATATTGATATTCCAAAATCAATGGCAAACTCAAGATCAACAGTGCGTTTGCGGGAGTAGGCAATCCGATAAAGCCCGATGTCTGGCGCGTGTCCACATTAAATTTGGCCAGGCGATAGGCAGAACCTATCACCACCAATAACCCAAATAGAGGAAGGTAGTTCTCAATCCCAATGTTCCACCCATCTTGGGAAAAGGTGTCCGTCAATGTCTGCATATGGCCCACAAAAGCGAGGTTTAATAGCTGAAACATTATTATGCCCGGCACCAAGCCGCTGGTGATCACATCGGCCAGGGAATCCAGTTGCAGCCCTATCTCACTTTGGGCCTCCAACAGGCGTGCGGCCAGCCCGTCAAAAAAATCGAAAAAAATTCCCAGAAACACAAACAAGGCGGCAAAAATCAAATCGCCGGAGACGGCAAACAGTACGGCAATGCTTCCCGAAAGAATGTTAAGGGCAGTAATTGCATTAGGTATATGTTTCAGCATAAAAAACTTTTAAGATGGCATTTTGTGTGATTAAAAATCCGTGCTTAGGGACGGCGGTAATCCTCCAGTGAGTTTCCCGTAAAAATAAACAAAGTATTTTTGTCTGCAGGGCCTCAAAACACAATATGTAACGAAATTTAAAGTTTAGTATTCTGTAAAATATTGCCATATTTGTCCAAATTTTCCCATTTGAAAAAAAACAGCTTTCTTCTTATAATCCTGATGGTTTCTGTGAATCTGGGGGCCCAAACAGTACGCAAGTATTCCAATGAATTCCTGAATATAGGGGTGGATGCCGCGGCTTTTGGAATGGGAAATGCAGTAGTGGCCTCTTCCGCAGATGTCAATTCAGGATACTGGAATCCCGCGGGCCTGGTCAATCTTGAGGACAAACAGGTGGCCCTGATGCACTCGGCGTATTTTGCCAATATTGCCAATTACGATTATGCCGGTTTTGCCATGCCCCTGGACCAAAAGAGCGTTGTCGCCCTATCGGTGATACGGTTTGGCGTAGACGACATCCTGAATACCACCCAACTGTTGGATGAAAATGGCGAGCCCAATTACGCCAATATCTCTAAATTCTCCACGGCCGATTATGGATTTACCTTTTCCTATGCCCGAAAATTGCCTCTCGACGGACTGAATTACGGGGTTAATGCCAAGGTCGTTAGGCGCGTGATTGGCAAATTTGCTTCCTCATGGGGCTTTGGCCTGGATGCGGGAATACAGTTTAGAAACGAAAACTGGATGTTTGGCTTTATGGCCCGCGACATCACCACCACCTTTAATGCCTGGAGCATTGATAAAAAAGAATTTGATAAAATTTCAGGTGCCGTAGATGGCCAAAACCAAGAACTGCCCGAAACCACGGAAATAACCATTCCCAAGCTGCAGTTGGGCATGGCTCGAAAATTTGTTTATCACTACGACTATTCCCTCTTGGCTGAAGTGGATCTAAACTTTAGATTTGCACAGACCAATGATGTTATTTCCACTTCCTTTGCCAGCATTAGCCCTTCGCTGGGACTGGAATTTGCCTATATAGACATGGTCTATGTGCGCGGGGGGGTAGGGAATTTCCAGACCATCAGGCAATTGGACGGGAGTGATTCGGTGGGATTCCAACCCAACATCGGGGTAGGGTTCCGCTATAAGGGAATTCAGGTGGATTACGCCCTCACCGATATTGGTGACCAGAGCGCCGCCCTTTATTCCAACGTCTTTTCCCTAAAATTGGATTGGGGAATTTTTAGATAACCCATAATCAATATAACAACTCCTCCCGCCAGACACGTGGGTAGGGACAGAGAAAAGAGAACAGAGCACAGTGAATATCGAATATCGAATGATGAATATCGAATGATGAAAGAAAAAAGAACAGAGAACAGAGACGTTTCAATGTTCAATATTTCAATTTTCAATGAATTTTTTGATTGACGATTGTAGATTAAGAATTGGTGATTGATGATTTTCAGTACAGAACAGAGAACAGAGAACAGGGAACAGAGAACAGGGAATATCGAATATCGAATGATGAATATCGAATGATGAAAGAAAAAAGAACAGAGAGCAAAGACGTTTGAATGTTCAATATTTCAATTTTCAATGAATTTTTTGATTGACGATTGTAGATTAAGGATTGGTGATTGATGATTTTCAGTACAGAACAGAGAACAGAGCACAGTGAATATCGAATATCGAATGATGAATATCGAATGATGAAAGAAAAAAGAACAGAGAACAGAGACGTTCAATATTTCAATTTTCAATGAATTTTTTGATTGACGATTGTAGATTAAGGATTGGTGATTGATGATTTTTAGTACAGAACAGAGAACAGAGAACAGGGAATATCGAATATCGAATGATGAAAGAAAAAAGAACAGAGAACAGAGACGTTCAATATTTCAATTTTCAATGAATTTTTTGATTGACGATTGTAGATTAAGGATTGGTGATTGATGATTTTCAGTACAGAGCAGAGAACAGAGAACAGAGACGTTCAATATTTCAATTTTCAATGAATTTTTTGATTGACGATTGTAGATTAAGAATTGGTGATTGATGATTTTTAGTACAGAACAGAGAACAGAGCACTTGTCCCGAGTTTACCTCGGGAACCCACCTGCAACCTGCAACCTGCAACCTGCAAAACCTCAAACTGACAACCGACAACCTGTCCCGAGTTTAACTCGGGAACAGACAACTTGTCCCGAGTTTACCTCGGGAACAGACAACTGACAACCGACAACCGACAACAGACAACTGACAACACCCCTCCCCCGTGACAAAAAACATCCTCATTTTCCTCCTTCTATTAACCACCACCCTTGCCAGGGCCCAGTTCGGATCTTTGTCGCCTGGGGCACAGATAAGTATCCTTACCATTGGTCCGGGAACTGAGTTATACGACAAGTTTGGGCATAGTGCCTTTAGAATAAAGGATTCCCTCAGTGGAGTGGATGTGGTTTTCAACTATGGGGTGTACGATTTTGATACGCCAAATTTCTACACCAAATTTGCACAGGGCAAATTGCTGTACCAGTTAGGAGTGAGCTATTACCAGCCATTTTTTGAAAGCTATGTGGCCCAAAACCGCTGGGTAAAAGAACAGGTTCTAAACCTTACCCAAAACGAAAAACAAGCGGTTTCAGACTTTCTTTGGAAAAACGCCCTTCCCGAAAACAAAAAATATAAATACGACTTCTTTTATGACAATTGTGCCACCAAGATCCGAGATGTGTTGATTTTGGTTTTAGGCGACAAACTGGAGTATCATGAAGAGCATATTACTACCCACTACACCTTTCGAGAGCTTATCCAAAAAAATCTCGATGCCAATACCTGGGGCAGCCTGGGCATTGATGTGGCCTTGGGAGCAGTGATCGACAGGCGGGCAAAACCCTTTGAATATCAATTTCTGCCCGAATATGTGTTTAAAGGAGCCGCCCACGCAACGGTGGTTCACAATGGCAAAGCAGAGCCTCTGGTTAAGCGTACCCGTACCTTGTTTGAAAACCAGCCGGTACCCAACAGCGATAACTTCTTTTCCAGTCCGTTATTTGTTTTGGGCCTCGTAGCTCTTCTTATAATTTTGGTCACTCTTCGCGATTATACCCGCCGCACAAGAAGCAGGTTTTTGGATGGCGGCATTTTCTTTTTCACCGGCTTGATCGGCATATTTCTCGCCTTGCTATGGTTTGCCACAGACCATACCGCCACGGCCAACAACTACAATATGCTGTGGGCGTTTCCCATTTCCGTTCTTTTGGTCATCGCCATTTCACGTAGAAAAATGGGCCCTATAATCAGGCGCTATGTCCTACTGCTCGTACTGCTTTTGGCATTGCTCGTCCTGCATTGGGTAACCGGCGTCCAGGCCTTTGCCGTGGCGCTCATTCCACTCTTGGTCGCTCTGGCCGTACGCTATTTGTTCCTCCTCTTTCAGGCGAAAAGGCAGCGTTAAAACAATCAGGTAGAGGCTTTTCCGTTATTCCGTTATTTTTTCTTCGGAAAGGATTCCGCTGTCCATTAGATGGTAAAGTTTTGTGAAGGATTTTCGTTGAAGTGGAAAATTGATGTAAATTATTCGGAAAAAAACACCATGCCTGAACTTCCCGAGATTGCTTATGCCAAGAAATACGCCGATGCCACCGCCTTGCACCGGCCCATAAGAAAGGTTGGCTTTGGTGCTTCCCGCCCGCTGCAACAATCGGAAACTTCCATTCGCACTGCTTTAAAGGACCACAGTTTTACCAAAACCCGACAAATAGGAAAATATCTTTTTTTAAAAAGCGGCGGCGGCAAATGGCTGGTCCTCCATTTCGGAATGAGCGGCAGACTGAATTTCGCCCGCGGCGGCGAACCGCCCAAGCATTCCATCATAACCACTTGGTTTTCCGATGACAGCCACTTTTCCTTCGTCTGCCCCCGAAAATTCGGAAAGGTTTGGTTGGCCGAGGATCCGAAGAGTTTTCTGAAAGAACACGACCTGGGCCCCGATGCCCTATCAGTTTCAAAAAAGAAATTTCTCGAACTTTTGGAGGAAAAGAAAACTAGTGGTATCAAAAGCTTTTTAATGGACCAGCACAATATCTCCGGACTGGGAAATGTCTATTCCGACGAAGTTCTGTTCCAAAGCAAGGTGCATCCCAAAACCCGAATTTCAGAATTGGAGCCCAGCCAGCGTGCCAATATCTTTAAAAATATTTCCAAGGTGATCCCCGCTGCAGTTGATTTTATCGGTGAAGGTTCCAAGGCCCCCTCTTCTTGGTTAAAAGCACATAGAAAAGAGGGCGCCTCCTGTCCATCCTGTGATGGAAAAGTGAAGAAAATCCAAGTGGGTGGCCGCAGTACCTATTTCTGTCCCAACTGTCAGAAGGAATAGATACTTAACCATTGGATTAACGATTGCTGATTTTTGACAATGAAAATTAATTTATAACGGTCAACTCTAATCAGAGAAGTTTATTCTAGACATTTTGACCCTGCCTGGACGAGTTTTCTTGGATAAGGATTAATAGGGGATTGGCAGACGCGACATATTATAACGCTGTAAGCAAACCTTCCTTTTTCACTTTTTTCTCAAGATTTCCTTTGGCCCAAATTTGCCAACGGTATTCCTTAATAACGAAGGGTTCAAAAGCATTTCTTTGGGACTGTTTTATCCACATCATTCAATCAACCTTTTGATTCCACCGCAACCCCATACATTTTATCGCGCTGTTCGCGAATGTTCTTATCATCCATATACTCATCAAACGTCATATATCTATCGATGGCGCCATTGGGAGTCAATTCCACTATCCTATTTCCTACGGTTTGGGCAAATTCCTGATCGTGGGTGGTCAACAAAACCGTGCCCTTAAAATTTTTCAGCGAATTGTTGAAGGCGGTGATGGATTCCAGATCCAAGTGATTGGTGGGCTCGTCGAGCATCAAAACATTGGCGCGCATCATCATCATTCTGCTAAGCATGCAGCGCACTTTTTCACCTCCGGAAAGCACGTTGCTCTTTTTTAGGGCTTCCTCTCCGCTAAAGAGCATTTTCCCCAAAAATCCTCGCAGGTAAACTTCCTCGCGCTCTTCTTCTGTTTTGGCGTATTGGCGCAGCCAATCCACAAGGGAAAGGTCGTTTTCAAAGAAGGATTCATTGTCCAGAGGCAAATAACTTTGGGTGGTGGTAATACCCCATTGGAAACTTCCGGAGTCTGGTTTTTCAGCTCCATCCAAAATTTGATAGAATGCCGTGGTAGCGCGCGAATCACGGGAATAAACCACCACCTTATCGCCTTTGGCCAAATTTAAGTTCACATTTTTGAACAGGATTTCTCCATCGATAGAGGCTGAAAGGTTTTCGATGTTCAAAATTTGATCACCTGCCTCCCGTTCTCTTTCAAAAATGATGGCCGGATAGCGACGGCTGGAAGGCTTTATCTCTTCCACGTTCAGTTTTTCAAGCATTTTCTTTCTGGAAGTAGCCTGCTTGCTCTTTGCCACGTTGGCACTAAAACGCATAATAAACTCTTGGAGCTCCTTGCGCTTTTCCTCGGCCTTTTTATTCTGTTGTGCCCTTTGTCTGGCGGCCAACTGGCTGCTTTCGTACCAAAATGTATAGTTTCCGCTGTAATGGGTTATTTTTCCGAAATCGATATCGCTGATATGTGTACACACCGAGTCGAGAAAGTGCCGGTCGTGGGAAACCACAATCACACAGTTATCATAGTTGGCCAGGAAATTCTCCAACCACGAAATGGTTTCGTAGTCCAAGTCGTTCGTAGGCTCATCCATGATCAAGACGTCGGGATTTCCAAAGAGGGCTTGGGCCAATAGCACCCGAACCTTTTGTTTTCCATCCAAATCCTTCATAAGCGTGTAGTGCAGGCTTTCGTCAATTCCAAGGTTAGACAGCATGGCGGCCGCGTCACTTTCGGCATTCCATCCGTTCATTTCCTCAAATTTCACCTGCAATTCGCCAATTTTTTCGGCATTCTCATCGGTATAATCGGCATAAAGTTCATCAATACGCGATTTAATGGCGAACAATTCCTTGTTTCCACGCATAACCGTTTCCAAAACCATATATTCGTCGTAGGCATTGTGGTTCTGTTCCAAGACAGACATGCGTTTGCCTTTTTCAAGATGAACATGGCCAGAGGTGGGGTCTTGCTGTCCCGAAATAATTTTCAGAAAAGTGGATTTCCCTGCTCCATTTGCGCCGATAATTCCATAAATATTGCCCGTGGTAAACTGTGTGCTTACCTCATCAAACAAAACTCTTTTCCCGAATTGCACAGACAAATTTGATACTGAAAGCATAATTTTTATATTTTGCGCAAAAGTAGCTATTTAAGCGACACCTTGAAAAGATTAACTTTTTAAAAACCCTTTTAACCATCATTTAACACCACTGCCTACTCCTCTCAGCTATTTTTGTTTCGCCTTGCCTAAAAAAATTGTCCTTGAATAAAAAGTTACCTCTACTTCTATTATTGATTGCTGCAGTTTTTTCGTGTAAGAAAAAATCAGATACCACCAATGACATAACCTGGATCGGGGGACAAATAGTCAATCCGCAAATGGACTACGTGATTATTGCCCAGGGCAATAGGGTTATGGATACGATAAAACTGGATAGCAAAAATTTCTTTCTTTACAAAACCAGCGATCTAAAAAGCGGACTCTATACCTTAAGGCACAATGAAACCCAAGTATTTTATATAGAACCCGGAGACAGTCTATTGATCCATCTCAACACATTGGAATTTGACGAATCGCTGGCTTATTCTGGTCGCGGCGGAGCCCAGAACAATCTATTGATGGATCTCTTCCTGAAAAATGAAAAAGAAAATAAACTTATTCCTTCATGGTACACCTTGCCTCCCGAAGAATTTACGCGGAAGATAGATTCGCTCGAGGCTGAAAAATGGAGGGAATACCAAGATTTTATTTCTGAAAATGAGGTAAGTGAGGGCTTTAAGGAAGCCGCGGAGGCATCAATAAAGTATGACTATTTCTCGAAAAAGGAAATGTACGGCATGGCAAACCGCAGGAGATTGGAGAATTTGGGAGATGACTTTTACGCATATCGAAAGGACATAGATTTTGGCAACGAAAACCTTCGGTTTTACTATCCCTACTACCGATTTTTGATTAGGTATTTTGACAATCTGATGATTGCCAAGTTCCCCTTTGGCACGGAACGGTCTTCTTATGATTTTAACGCAGAGAAATTAAAGGCCATTGACAGTTTGAGCCAAAACGATTCTATCCGCAACAGCCTGAGCCGCTATACCGCCCTGCGTTATTATTTCAGTGCCAAGGACCAAGAGGAGCAGAAACGATTTTATCAACTCTTTGAAAAAGTAAACAACAACCCAAAACACCAAGAGGAAATAAGAAAATTGTCTGAATCTACCATAAGGCTCACCCAAGGCAACCTAATTCCCAATGTGCTCTTACTGACCATGGATAACACCATGGTACCGTTAAGAACAGTTCTGCATAAACCCACGGTTTTGTATTTCTGGTCGGGAAAATCGCCGGAACAGGCCAAGATCATCCACAACCGAAAGGCCGAATTGAAATCAAAATATCCCGAATACGATTTCCTTGGCATCAATACCGATTCGCACTTTAGAAAGTGGCGCAATACGGTAAGGAAAATGGGTTATGATCCCTCTGCCGAATTTCAATTGGAAAACGTTAAGGAAGGGGAAAGGGCATTGGTTCTAAGCTCTACCAACAAATCGATAATTGTTGACAGCACCGGCGTTATTCTCGATGGCAACGCCAACATGTTCAACAGCGATTTTGAGGAATTGCTTTTGGGCTACCTAAATCGATAGCCCTATTCTGCAACTTTATATTGACAATCAGTTTCCCTTTTTATGATCGGCCAAAAACTGTTTTAGACCAAGATCGGTGAGGGGATGCTTAAGCAAACCTTCAATGGACGAGAGCGGTCCGGTCATAACATCGGCGCCAATTTTGGCACAATTGATTATATGCATGGTATGCCGAATGGAAGCGGCCAGGATTTCAGTTTCAAATCCGTAATTGTCGTAGATAAGTCGTATATCGGCAATCAATTCCAGGCCATCGGTCGAAATATCATCCAGTCGCCCAATAAAGGGCGAAACATAGGTAGCTCCGGCTTTTGCCGCGAGCAAAGCCTGCCCCGCCGAAAACACCAGGGTGCAATTGGTTCGAATGCCGTTGTCGCTAAAATATTTTAATGCCTTCACCCCGTCCTTGATCATGGGAACCTTCACCACAATCTGATCGTGGAGTTCGGCGAGTTCTTCGCCTTCCTTGACGATGTTCTCAAAATCTGTGGCAATAACCTCTGCGGAAACATCGCCATCTACTATTTGACAGATATCTACATAGTGTCTTAAGATATTGTTTTTTCCGGTGATGCCCTCCTTGGCCATTAGGGACGGATTGGTTGTTACCCCATCCAGTACTCCAAGGTCCTGGGCTTCGCGAATTTGTTCGAGATTGGCGGTATCGATAAAGAATTTCATAGTTAAATGGTTTCGGGATTAGATGGGCTAAAATACATAAGAATGCACACTTTTGAAGGATTTTCAAATTTAATTGGGCTTGGTGAAAAAACTTCTGCACAAACGAAAAATCCCCTCAAAGAGAGGGGAATTTCAATATGTATAGGAAAAATTGCGATTAGGCAAATCTTAAGTTTTTCGGGAAGCCGCGTTTTTGGAAGGCCCGCCTTTTTTTGTGGGCTGGGCTTTGCTGCCAGTTTTGGCAGATGCCGTGGGTTTGGGTTTTGCCGCTTTAGGCTCCGATATTTTTTCCTTCCCTTCTATTTTATCTGATTCTGCAGGAGTTTCAGGCTCGGAAAAATCGTCCATGCCATTTTTCACGAGCATGTTATACCATTGGATGATTTTTTTGATATCGCTGAGATAAACCCTCTCCTCGTCATAATCGGGAAGGATATTGAAAAAATACTCTTCCAATTCATCCTTGCTCACCTTGTGGTCAATGGTTTGTTTGCCATCTTCCTTCTCGGAAATTTTTTTGAACACTTCGCGAAGGGGCACTTCTTCTTTTAAGGTATAAATGGCAATTTCCGAAAGCAGGCTAACATTGTGTCGGCCACTGACGTTGATGTTTTTGCCATCTAAAAGGGATTCGGCAAGAAAACCATTTCGCGTCTGCGATTTCAGTTTGTAAAGTCCGGGTTTGCCAGAAATGGAAAGCACTTTTTCTAAGCTCATACAGTTAATCTATTTTTTTAATGGTTGCAAATATCTTTTGTTTGCCGATTATATACAAGAGGGTTAACGTTTCTTTTTTATCTTGGGAAAACGCATGCGATAATCTACATTAACTTTTCCCTTGGAAATATTGGCCAACTTCCCCTTGATCAATCTCTTTTTTAAGGGTGAAAGCTTATCGGTAAACAAAATGCCCTCTATATGGTCGTATTCATGTTGGATAATGCGCGCGACAATACCGCTGAAGGTCTCCCGATGCTTTTTAAAATTTTCGTCTTCATATTCAATGGTGATCTCCGGCTGGCGAAACACATCCTCCCGCACGTCGGGGATACTGAGACAGCCTTCGTTAAAGGCCCATTCATCGCCCTCCTCCTGCACGATTTTTGGATTGATAAAAACCTTTTTAAAGGTGGCCGCCAGATTTCTTTCTTCTTCCAGCAAATCTTCATCATCGCCAAAGGGGGTGGCATCTACTATAAAAAGGCGCAGCGATTCGCCCACCTGGGGAGCGGCCAGCCCAATTCCGCGAGCGTCATACATGGTTTCAAACATGTTTTCTATCAAGGCTTCCAACTGCGGATGTTCCTTATCTATTTCTTGTGTTTCCTTGCGCAAAACGGGATCGCCATAGGCTACAATGGGTAATATCATGTACTGACTGTTGTTTGTTTTTATTGAAATTCGTTATTTATGGTACAGGTACTCTTGAAGAATTATGGTGGCACTTATTTCATCGACAAGGGCTTTGTTACGTCTTTGTTTCTTTTTTAACCCGCTGTCGATCATGGTCTGAAAGGCCATCTTGCTACTGTATCGCTCATCCACTCTTTTTACCGCAATCTGGGGAAATTTTCTTGAAAATTTTTCGAGAAATTTTTTAATTTCCGATTCTATTTCAGACGGAGCGCCGTCTTTTTGTTTGGGCTCCCCTACCAAGACCAGGTCTACTTTTTCCGCAGAAAAATACCCGGCCAAAAATTCCATCAATTTTTCGGTAGCGACGGTGGTTAAACCAGAGGCAATCATTTGCAACTCATCGGTAATGGCAATACCTGTGCGCTTGCTGCCGTAATCCAATGCCAAAATCCTTCCCATAACAACTGCAAAAGTAAGTGTTTCGCAAATAGTATACTAAAAAACGTATTTTATTTGGTTTGCAGGCTCTATATTTGTCAAAAAACCGGCAAGTAAATGATGAATGGGCATGGCCGAAAGTCGGTGTCATTTTATAATTTATTTTGAAAAGATTACGCAAATGAAAACGAAAATGCTCGAACTGCAGCAAACTATTGAAAAGGCCTGGGAAGACCGAAATCTTCTTTTTGACACCGAAACCATTGTCGCCATACGCGAAGTGGTCAATCTGTGCGACAAGGGGCAATTGCGCTGTGCCGAACCCACGGAGAATGGATGGCAGGTAAACGAATGGGTGAAAAAGGCCATTGTGCTGTATTTTCCCATTCAGAAAATGCGGACCATGGAAGCAGGCATTTTTGAATACCACGATAAAATACCCTTAAAAAGTGGTTATGAAGAAAAAGGCATCCGCGTGGTCCCACATGCCGTGGCCCGCCATGGAGCCTATATTTCCAAAGGGGTAATCCTTATGCCGAGCTATGTAAATATCGGTGCCTATGTAGATGAAGGAACCATGGTAGATACGTGGGCCACTGTGGGAAGTTGCGCCCAGATTGGGAAAAATGTGCACTTAAGCGGCGGTGTAGGGATTGGCGGGGTTTTGGAACCCTTGCAGGCCGCTCCCGTTATAATTGAAGACAACGCCTTTATCGGGTCGCGCTGTATTGTGGTGGAAGGGGTACGAGTAGGAAAGGAAGCGGTTTTGGGAGCAAACGTGGTCTTGACCGCCTCCACTAAAATTATCGACGTTACGGGTGAGGCGCCCGTGGAAACAAAGGGCACAATCCCTCCCCGATCGGTGGTGATCCCCGGCAGTTACACCAAAAATTTTCCCGCCGGGGCGTTTCAGGTGCCATGTGCCCTCATTATTGGAAAACGCAAGGAGAGCACCAACCTTAAAACTTCTTTAAACGACGCGCTTCGGGAGTACGATGTGGCGGTCTAACGGTAAGGGGATGGGTTGACGCCTCCTCGTTAACAGGCTTGATAAAACACTTCTGAAGGTAGAAGCAGGATTGGTTGGCCTATTTGCGTTTGCGCAACTTTTTGCTGTTGGTCTTTTTTTGAAAGGCCCTGCTGTATTTGGTCATCAATTCTTTCGTTTCTTCTACGCTTTTGCCGTAGAGTTTTGCGTATTCCTCGGCCATGATAACAATCATTTTCTTCGACAGCCAGAGCCTCCGGAAATTTTTCATCCGTTTTTCAAAATCCATGCTTTCAAAACGCATACGGTTTAGATCGATAAGATAAAAATCAAAATTGCCTGGCGTGCTTTCTACAATCAAGGTATTGCCCGGAGAATGGTCCAGAAAGTTCACCCCACTTTCATGGAGGCGGAAGGTAAATTGGGTAAACTGCCTAAGGACAGAATTGCGTTTTTCAAACTTCGGATTGTGGATAAGCTCGCGAAAATCGAAGTCGTACTCCACATGCTCGCTCAAATAATAACTTTGCTTTAGCCCGCCGTTAAAAATTTCCAAATAGGCTATGGGGACGGGAGTGCTAATACCAAATTGTTGCAATTTGAGGGCATATTCGTACGAGCGCTTGGCCTTGCTCTTCCTAAAAAATCGATATACCCAGGCATTAACAGGCCCGGGATTTTTAAAACGTTTCACGTTAACGGCCACACCCTTAACGGTAAAGTACCGTATTTGATTTCGCGTGCCAACTGCTACACTAACGCCTTTGTCAAAATTATTTATTATTTCCCTAAGGGAAGAAGATAAATGGGCGTATTGGGGATTAACCTTGAAGTTTTCACGCATATAGCAACGACTCTTTTCGGCGAATGTACCTACTTATTGTGAAACTAAACCATAATCTGTCCACACTCTTTTCTCTCTTTTGGTGATTTTTCGAATGGCGCGGTTTTTCAGAATCATTTCTTCGGTAACATAGCTTCTTTCGTGGTCCAAATGAAGGGTAATGGCACTGTATCGAATTTGCACGGGCTTAATACCGTTGTTTATCAGGCGTTCCCCCATCTCCCGGTCCTCGCCGCCGTATTGCATTCTTTCGTCAAAACCGTTGACCGCCACTATATCGTCTTTCCATCCGGAGGCATTGTTGCCGCTCCAGGTGGCGCGCGTTGGGGTAAAAAAATTCAGAATTTGCTCCCACGGATCCTTACTGGTCAGTTTCTTCAGCTTAAAACTTTTTTTCAGCCCCCGCTGCAGGAGCCATTTTACATCAAAACAATCTTGATTGACTATATTCTCCTTACTGATCTCCTGTGAAATGTTCATGGGAAGCTTAAAATATCCCGCGGCAAGAAAGCTTCCTCTCTTGCTTAGCCGAAGATGGGTGGCCACCAAATCTTTTCTCGGAATACAATCGCCATCAGTGAAAATAAGATATTCGCCAGACGCTTCCTTGATCGCTTTATTGAGGATGACGGTTTTTCTGAAACCTTTATCCTCCTGCCATACGTGCTTAATCTTTAAAGAAGATGATTTTTGAAAGCTCTCGATAAGCCGGGCGGTCGCTGCCGTAGAGCCGTCATCGGCAATGATGATCTCAAAATTTTTTTCGGTCTGTACCTCAAACCCCCAAAGCGCTTTCTGCAGCCATTGGGGTTGGTTATAGGTGCTCACGATTACAGAAACCGAAGTCTCTTGATGCAGTCCTTGATTGCCGGCTGCCATTATTTCAACTTTTTTCAAGGAGATGTTCTTTCTATTTTATTTTTTCCTCTTGAAACCTTCTGACAATAAAGTCAAGGGAAACCTCAGAAGCAGTTTTTCAATAAAGAGACCGAACCCCATGGCAAATAGCCTCTTTTAATTCTGAAAATCCTAACTGGGCAATTTTGGCGAAGGTAAGGGAAATAATTTTTTTGCGTGGGGAAGATTTGGCCAAAATCGCGCCATTGCAATTTTTACCCTTACTTTTGCAAACAGTTAAGCTTACGGACAAAAAGACACGCTAATTTCGGGTGAAAATTCTATTGATACAACAAAAGATGATAGGCGATGTGCTCACCAGCAGCATTCTGGCGCAGGCCATAAAAACCACCTACCCACATGCACAAGTGGATTATCTTATCAATAGCCATACTTTTCCTGTGGTGGAAAACAATCCTTATATAGATAATTTTTTGTTTTTCACCCCCGAAATGGAAAAGGGAATACTTCCGCTATTTAAATTTCTTAAAAAAGTGCGCAGACATAGGTATTCGCATGTCATTGACGTGTATGCCAAGCTGAGCAGCAACTTGATCAGTCTTTTTTCCGGAGCACATGTGAAAATTTCATACCATAAAAAGGAAAAAACCTTTTTATATACCCATAACATCCATCGGTTAAATAGTCCGCAACGGAATGCAAGCCTGGCCGTGGAAAACCGAATGCGGCTACTGGAACCTCTGGGGGTGGAATTTATGGACCTGCAGCCAAAAATATATTTGGAAGCCCAGGAAAAGAACCACGCATTACAGTTATTAAAAGATTCTGGAATTAATATAGAGCATCCATTGTATATGATAAGCGTATTGGGCAGCAGCCCGGAAAAGTCTTATCCTTCCTCTTATATGGCTGCTCTATTGGATTTTATTGTGGAGAATTCGCCATCGGCACAAATTATCTTCAATTATTCTCCCTCCCAAAAGGATATAGCCGAAACCATATTAAAAACCACCTTGCCCCAAACCCAAAAAAATATCTTCTTTCAGGTTTATGCCAGCAATTTACGCGAACTGTTGGCCATTACCAGTTGGTGCAATGCGGTGATAGGAAATGAGGGAGGCTTGATCAACATGGCCAAGGCATTGGCAGTGCCAACCTTTATCATTTTTTCCCCCTACCTGGATAAAAAAAACTGGTTCGGTGCAAAGGAATCTGAACGGCATACGGCGGTCCATCTTTCCGATTTTTTACCCTACGGGGAAAAGGACTGGCAGGAAGCCAAAAAATATCCAGAACTTTGGTATTCAAAATTTAAACCTTCTTTTCTTGAACCACTTTTGTTGAAATTTTTAAGGGAAACCAATGGAATATAAGTTCTTGATTTATTTTTCCTATCGATATGCCATTCCGGTCGGGCTTCCCTTGGAGAAGGAAATCTTGGCCCATGGCCATCGGGTGTGGTGGTTTGCCGATAAGGCCGATGGTCATAACGCCATTCCGGAGGATTCGAACAAATTTGACAATATACAGCAGGTGGTCAATTACCGTCCCGATATTGTGTTGTGCATTACCGATATGGCTCCCTACTTTGTTAGGGGGATCAAAGTGCAGATATTTCACGGTTTCAACGCCCAAAAACGGTCCTTCCGCAAAGACCATTTTCGTATCCGCGGTGTTTTTGACCTCTACTGTACCCAAGGGCCCTCGACCACCTCCGTATTTTTGGAACAGCAAAAAAAATACGGCAATTTTGAAGTAGTGGAAACGGGCTGGTCTAAAGTGGATCCTCTATTTCCGGTAACCAAATCGCCCCATCCCCCGCCCCCGCTCATTTTTATCGCCTCTACCTTTACCCCCCGTTTAAGCTTAGCACTTAATGAACAAGTATATCAAAAGATTTCTGAGCTGTCCAAAAAGAAAAAATATCGCTTTTCCATGGTGCTTCATCCCAAATTACCGCAAGAAGTGGTGGAAAAATGGAAAAAACTGGAAGGGGAATATTTCCACTTTCATGATACCACAGATTTGATTCCTTTGTTCAAACCAGCCGACATTATGTTTTCAGACACCACCTCGGCCATTCAGGAATTTGGATTGCAGGAACGGCCCATTGTTACCTTTAACCACTTTATCCCGAAGCCCTACCTGATCAACGTTACAAAGGTGGAGGAAATAGAAGATGCCCTGGAGCTGGCGCTGACCTATCCGGAAAATATTCTTGCGGAACTGGCAACCTTTAACCAAAGCCTGCATCCTTATAGAGACGGGAAGTCCAGTAAACGCATTATGGCAGCCAGTATAGAATTTTTACATAAAGACAAATCCTACCTCAAAAACAAGCCCCTGAATTTTGTGCGCAAGTATAAGATCCGCTCCCGTCTTAAATACTATAAACCCTCCTTCCAAACGGAGGTACATACCCTCCCCCATCACACACGAGAACCGCTTACCGCCATAATCCCGGTAGGCAATGAGATCCATAATATTGAAGAAGTAATCGAGTCGGTAAATTTTGCCGATGAAATAATGGTAGTGGACAGCCACAGCACAGATGGCACGTATGAAAAGGCTTTGGATATGGGAACCCGTGTATTGCGAAGGGACTTCAATTATCCCGCCTCACAAAAAAACTGGGCCATACCCCAGGCAAAGCATCGATGGATCCTGCTTTTGGATGCCGATGAAAGGGTAACTCCGGCACTGCGGGAAGAAATTCTTGATGTTATGCGAAACCCGCCAGAAGACAATACCGTGGCCTACTGGATAGGCAGGAAAAACCACTTTATGGGGCAACGGGTAAAACACAGCGGGTGGAAAAACGACAAGGTGATCCGATTGTTCAAACGCGATTTCTGTGAGTATGAAAACAAAAACGTACACGAAGAAATAGTGGCCCGGGGCAAAGTGCGACGATTAAAAAACAGTTTATACCACAACACCTACATCACTCTGGACAAATATTTGGAAAAAATGAACCGTTACGCCTGGTGGCAGGCAAAGGATTATGATAAAATCACCGGACGACTTACCGCCTTCCATTTTGTCATCAAGCCCATCTGGAGCTTTTTTAAACATTATATTATCCAGGGTGGATTCCGCGATGGCGTGGTAGGATTGACAATATCCTACATTCAGGGATATACCGTCTTTATGCGATACACAAAATTGTGGCTGCTAAGAAGAAACCAGCGATAGATTTTCGCTTCTTAAAAACCCAATTTTCTCTTTAACCGTTTTTTTCTGAAAAATCGTTTTTGGAACTTTTCCGTTTCACGCCACATCATTTGAAAAACTTTCTGAAAATCGGAAGAGGTCAGCGCCGCGTATGTCCGGCTCATCACCTCTACCATATCTTTTTTTGGCGTCAATCTGGAGAAGTTTTTTATCCGTTCTTCAAAAGAGAGGGTTTTAAACTGCATTCTATTTAAATCTACAAGGAAAAAACGATAGTGCTCGCCTTCCTTTTTTATAAGAGTATTTCCCGGACTGTGGTCTTTGAACAGAACATTGTTTTCGTGCAGAAGAAAGGTAAAAGCGGTGAATTCTCGAAGAATCTTGAGTCTGTCCGGATACTCTTCATCTTCCACTAATTCCCTATAAGTAAGGTCATAATTCAAATGTTCACTTATGTAATAGCTTTTTCCCAACCCTGAAAACCCTTTCTCCTCCAGGTATCCTATGGGTTGAGGGGTGCCAATACCGCTTTTTAGCAATCTGGTGGCGTATTGGAAAGACCGTTGGGCCTTCGATTTCCTCACATATCCATAGACAAAGGCATTGAGTTTATTGGGCTTCCCAAAACTTTTTACATTTACTTTTATCCCGTTAAAATCAAACAGTTTAATGGTGTTTCGCCCCTTTTTTAATACCGTTCCCTCCTTCTGAAAATTCTTCACAAGCGATAGGATTTCGGGTTTTTTATGCTGAAAGGATTCGGAAAGCACGGTTTTCATGCGCAGGGAAATGAGAGCTGTTACAATTTAAAGTAAACCGTCAAAATTACGGAAATTATAAACAGCCATAAACTTTTTTCGAATTGGGCCTTTTCCGGAAGTTCGCGTTTCCTCAGAAATAATGTGGAGACATTGTACTTAAGACTTCCTCGTTAGGTGGATTGGCCCACTAATTTTAGACTGCAAAAATCACTACTTTTGTCCAAATTCAAAAATGTATTGGAAAAGACAATCAAAATCAGTGCTCTGGCAATAACCTTAAACGAGGAAACCCATATTGAGAACTACATAAAAAACCTGTGGTTTGCCGATGAAATTATTATTGTCGATTCCTATAGCACCGATGCAACCGTAGTCTTGGCTGAGCAATTTGAAAAGGTTACTGTTTACAGACGCCCTTTCGACAATTTTTCTGCCCAAAAGAATTTTGCCATTTCCCAGGCCTCGAATGATTGGGTTACCTTTTTTGATCTGGACGAAATGGTCACTCCCCAATTGGCCCGAGAAATTGTGGAGGTCTCCCAAAACCCTGCTGCCAACGCCTATTTTGTAAAACGCGAGTATAATTTTATGGGAAAGCGGATAAAATACAGCGGATTTCAAACCGACTGGGTCATTCGGTTGTTCAACAAAAACTTTTGTCGCTATAATGCCAATCTGGTCCACGAGCTAATTGAGGCGGAGGGAGAAACGGGAAAATTAACAAATCGGCTCCCCCATTACACCTATAAATCCTTTGACCATTATACGGGGAAACTGTACCAATATAGTGGGCTACAGGCCCAAATGCTTTTTGAGAAGGGCAAAAGGCCCAATCTTTACCATTTTTTATTCCGTCCCTGGTATCGATTTTGGTACCAATATGTGGTGCGCTTAGGAATTCTCGATGGCAGGGAGGGTTTTATTTTGGCTTATGTAAGCGCGTTTTCGGTATTTAAACGCTATGCAAATTTGTGGTTGCTGCACCAAAGAATCGAGTAGGGTTACAAATACTTGTCTATCCCATTTAGACACCATCTGCTTTTCTGGGCAATGGCCTTTTCCTGTAAACTGTCGTTTATTTTAAATCTACTCTTGTCCTTTACCCGGTGCCATATGTGATAAACAATTCCGCGATAGCGCAGCCGTCTGCCCAAAACGCCATTGTGCATCATGCGGATGACGAGTTCGGAATCCTCGCGGCCCCAGCCTTCAAAATCTTCATTGTATCCATTAACTGCGATAACATCTTTTCGCCAAAAAGAAATATTGCACCCTCGCATTTTTTCTGAAAACTTACTACTGGTCTTATAACGATTGCTCAAAAGAGGAATGCGCAAATTCCGAGTTCTTTTTTTAATCCCCTTATCAAAAAAACCGAATTTTATTTTTTGGGCGGCAAACAGCTCTGGCAAAAATTTTTCTTGAATATTTACCCTGCTTCCAAAGAGATAGACATTGGGTTGAGCCAAAGCCTTATGGTCGCGCAAGAAATCTTTGTGCATAATGCAATCCCCATCTATCTGGACAATATAAACACCTTTTGCTGCGGCAATGGCTTTATTGAGTATTACGGCTTTTCTGAATCCTTTGTCCTCATGCCAAAAATGGCGAAGGGGCACGGTCATTTTATTCTGAAACTTTTCAATAAGCACTTTTGTCTCTCCGGAAGAACCGTCGTCTGCAATGAGAATTTCATCTGGTGCCTCGGTCTGCTGGAGGGCACTCAACAACACGAGCTCTAAGGCTTCCGGCCAATTGTATGTGGATATAAGTAAGGAAGTTGTCAGCTTCATTTATGGCATTGCGTTTTTATAAATTTCCAAGGTCTTTTTTGCGGTAGCATCGGCGGTAAATTTCTTCAGAAATAATTCAAAGGAGTTCTCGCGAAATTTCCTTTGAAGTTCCAAATCGTTCAAGAGAAGACCAGCTTTCTCAGCTAGGACTTTGTAATCGCCTACCCCGGCCAACAATCCATTTTCCCCATCGGTGACCACTTCCGGAATTCCCCCAGCTTGCGTACTAACAACGGGAACTTTTTTATAGAATGCCTCATAGACGGTAAGCGGCAGGCCTTCCCTCTCGCTACTCATTACGTAGATTTCAAACTGGGGCAAAAAGTCGGTGGCATGGTTTTGAAAATCGGTAAAGGTGAGAAAATTCTCCAGCTTCAACTCTTTTTGCAACGCTTGCAGTTCCTCCGTCAATCCGCTGAATTTACCCATTTGCACCAAATGCACGTCATCAATTTTCTGTACATAGACCAAGTGGTGCATCATTCTCAATAGTGTGGGAAGATCTTTGGCCGCCGTGTGATTGGCAATATTTCCCAACAATCTTTTGTTTGATGGAATGTTGAATAGCTCCCGTATGTTTTCATGCCTTACCGGCGCAAGTCTGTTGATATTGATTCCATCATAAATCACTGTCAGTTTATCGTGATTTCTGGGCTTTAGCACTTTTTCCTGCATCGCCTTTCGCGTTGCATTTGACACACAGATAATCGTGTTAATGTTTTTGAAGTTGTATTTAAAGATACTCAACCGGCTCATACTGCGGCTCATTCCCTTTTTTGAAAAAACAGTGGGGATTTGCAGTTTATACAACATGTCGGCAATGGTAAATAGAGTCACAGAGTCGCTGGAATGCAGGTGGAGCAGTTCGATTTCCTCGGTTTTTATCAGTTGCTTTAGATAGCGATAATTGGCTTTTCGGCTTAATTTTCCATTTTTGGCTGCTTTGAAATCAATATTATTTGCTTTACAATAGTCATGAAGAGGCGAGCCTGGCCTTCCCATAACGGTGTTTTTCACCCCAAGTTTTTCCAGTTCGGGGATGAGGTCTGCCAACTGCTGTTCATTTCCACCCCAGCTTCCCGAACCGTTAATATGAAGTACATGCATCATTTAAATCTACCTTGATTTCACAAATATATGGTAATTTTATCGGCAAATACCGAAGATGCATATTTTGATAGTCGACCGTTCCGCACCCATTCCCGTAGTAAAATACGGCGGTACGGAACGGGTGATTTGGGGTTTGGGAAAGAGTCTGCACAAATTGGGACATAAGATTACCTTTCTCGTTCCGGAATTGCTGGATTCGCAATATGGCGAAGGCATTCCTCTCCATCAGGAGAAGGATATCAATGCCCAGATTCCGAGGGACGTTGATGTTGTGCACTTAAATTATCGGCCCGATTATCCGGTTGAAAAGCCTTATCTCATCACCATGCATGGAAACCCTGCTCCCGAAGATCCCATTGATATCAATACCGTTTTTGTTTCGAAGAATCAGGCTCAGCGGTTCAATTCCAATACCTATGTGCACAATGGTCTCTCTTGGGAAGATTATGGGGAGCCGCAGCTCGACAGCCCTCGCGCCTACTATCATTTTTTGGGAAAGGCTTCCTGGAGAGTGAAAAACGTTTTTGGAGCGGCTAGAATTGCCAGTGCCGCCGGTGGCAAACTGATAGTAATGGGTGGAAAAAAATGGACTTCGCGAAACCTTTTCAGAGGTTTTCCGCATGTGATAAACCCCAAGATTGTATTTAAGGGAATGGTTGACAATGAGAAGAAGATGCAATTGATGGAAGGATCCAAGGGACTTATCTTTCCGGTGGAATGGCATGAACCCTTTGGTCTTGCCATTATAGAAAGCCTTTATGCGGGCTGTGCCGTATTCGGCACGACAAACGGTGCCCTTCCAGAGCTTATCCACCCTGAAGTAGGCGTTACTTCCAATGATTTTAAAACTTTGGCTGAGGCCCTAAAAACTTTTCCATACAATCCAACTGCCTGCCATCAATACGCAAAGGAACATTTTAATTCCGATAGGATGGCCAAGGAATATGTGGCACTATACACAAAGTTATTGGCGGGAGAAAGACTCAATGAAAAGATTCCGAGTTTTAGAGCCGATAGAAATTCAATATCCATATTATCATGATAGCAGACGAGATAAACAACGCCCTGGCCGTAGTTAAAAAAGGCGGCCTCATCCTCTACCCCACAGATACGGTGTGGGGCATTGGCTGCGATGCCACCAATGCAGAAGCCATAGACAAAATCTTTAAGCTGAAAGACCGGAATGACAAAAAATCGCTTATCTGCCTGGTCAGCGATTTTAAGATGCTCAACGAGTATATTGAGGAAGTGCCCGAGGTAGCTTACGACATTCTTAAATATGCCGCAAAACCCACCACTATAATTTACGATAACCCAATACGGGTAGCGGAAAACATAATCGCAGAAGACAACAGTTTGGCCATTCGGGTTACCAAGGATGAATTCTGCAAGAAACTCATCCAAAAAATGAGGCGTCCGTTGGTTTCCACCTCTGCCAATATCAGTGGAAAACCCACCCCGCAACATTTTGACGAAATAGACCCTTTAATTTTGAACGGCGTAGACTATATTGTAAATTTGCACCGCAATAAAAAAACGGGCAGCCCTTCCACCATAATAAAGTTGGGCCTCGATGGCACGGTAAAGATCATTCGAAAGTAGAGAGTTTCATTTTTTACCACCATCCTCGTCGTGGAAGCCGCTTATCATCAATACACGGAATGGAAATTGGGCCCCTGGGTTGAATCTTTTAAAGAATCCATTCTTATAATAAACAAAATACTGGGAAATACCTCGGTACCTCAATGACAAAGCAAAGTTACATATCGGCCTTAGAAGATCCCATTTTCAGAATTGTATCCAAGGCTTCGTCAAATCTGGAGTTGGAAAGTTATGTTATAGGTGGCTACGTTCGCGATTTTATTCTAAGACGCGGAGATGCCAAGGATATCGATATCGTTACCGTGGGGAGCGGTATTGAATTGGCTCAGGAAGTATCAAGACTGTTGCCCGGTAAACCGAGGGTTTCTATTTTTAAAACCTATGGTACCGCCATGCTGAAGAGCCAGGGAAGGGAGTTGGAATTTGTGGGCGCGCGAAGGGAATCGTATTCAGAGGAAAGCCGGAACCCCGCGGTGGAAAACGGCAGCTTGGAAGACGATCAAAACAGAAGGGATTTCACCATAAACGCCATGGCCCTCAGTCTTTCCGAAGATACTTTCGGAAACCTATTGGATCCGTTCAACGGGATGGAAGACCTTTCCAAAAAATTGATCCGCACTCCCTTGGATCCGGAAATTACCTATAGCGACGACCCTTTACGCATGCTCCGGGCTATCCGTTTTGCTACCCAACTGGATTTTAGCATAGAAGATTCTTCCTTCAAGGCCATCACCAAAAACGCCAACAGGATCAAGATTATTTCCAAGGAAAGAATTGTCGATGAGCTCAACAAAATTATTCTTAGCCCCGTGCCTTCCAAGGGATTTGCCCTGCTCTTGAAAACAGGGCTGCTACGCAATATTCTCCCCGAATTGGTGGCCTTGCAGGGGGTGGATGAAAAGGAAGGCCAGCGCCACAAAGATAATTTTTGGCATACCCTGGAGGTTTTGGACAATATTTCGCAGCATACCGATGACCTGTGGTTGCGGTGGGCCGCATTGCTCCACGACATTGGCAAGGCCCCGACCAAAAAATTTGACGATAAAATAGGTTGGACATTTCACGGCCATGAGTTTGTGGGGTCCAAAATGGTATATAAAATCTTTAAACGTTTGAAGTTGCCTTTAAACGAAAAGATGAAGTTTGTTCAAAAAATGGTCCTCATGAGCTCGCGACCCATCGCTTTGGCTTCCGAAGTGACAGACAGTGCGGTAAGGCGGTTGATCTTTGATGCGGGGGAATATGTGGAAGATCTCATGACCTTATGCGAAGCCGATATCACCACCAAAAATCCACGAAAATTCAAAAAATACCACGCCAATTTTCAATTGGTCCGCGAAAAACTTGTGGAAGTGGAGGAGCGTGACCGAATTCGCAATTTTCAGCCGCCAATAAGTGGGGAGGAAATAATGGAAACCTTCGGCCTTTCCCCGTCCCGTGAAATTGGCATTATAAAGGATGCCATAAAGGATGCGATTCTCGACGGCGAAATTCCCAATGAATATGGCGCGGCTCAAGAGTATATGCTCAAAAAGGGAAAAGAAATAGGATTGATGCCCAAAATTGGGAATAAAAAATAAGACAAATTGGCAAGAAAAGACAATAAAAAAGTAATCTACTGGCTTCTTACCGGCTGCTTTTTGATATTTGTAATGGTGGTGGTTGGCGGCATTACACGCCTTACCCATTCGGGTCTCTCCATCTCCAGCTATAAGCTGATCTCGGGCACCATCCCACCTCTAAACGAGGCCGAATGGATTGCCGAATTTGAACACTACAAGCAGTTTCCCGAATACCAAAAGCTTCACAGCCATTTTGATCTTGAGGATTTTAAGGATATTTATTTTTGGGAATGGATCCACCGGGTCTTGGGCAGATTATTGGGTATTGTTTTTATTGTGCCCTTTGTCTATTTCCTTGTGACGAAACAACTTTCCAGAGCTACGATCAAAAAATGCCTAATCTTGGTCGCCCTTGGTGGTTTCCAAGGCTTTTTGGGCTGGTATATGGTAAAAAGCGGGCTGGTAGACCGGCCCAGCGTAAGCCATTTTAGGCTGGCCATGCACCTTACCACAGCCTTTATCACTTTTGCCTATACCTTTTGGGTTGCGATGGATTTATGGTATCCGGTAAAAAAACAGGTAAACAAATCCATGCGCAATATTATCCGGTGGGGCATGGCCATTCTTTTGCTACAAATAGTGTGGGGAGCCTTTGTCGCCGGGCTTTGGGCGGGCATGATACACAATAGCTGGCCGTTGATGAGCGAGGGCAAGCTAATCCACGAAACGGTTTTCACCGAGCTTTCCCCCATGTGGCGCAATTTTGTGGAAGGCAAAAGCGGGGTACAGTTTGTGCATCGTTATTTGGCCTATGTGGTCGTGGCGATAGTATTTTATATTTGGTATAGGGCGCGCAAGCTCGATCTTACCCTTCCGCAGCGCAATGGAATAACCTTACTGTGGATTTTGGTTTTGGTGCAGTTCGCCCTGGGTGTTTTCACCCTACTTTATCAAGTGCCCGTAATCTTGGGTCTCCTCCACCAAGTTACCGCCTTCTTTTTATTGGCGACCATGACCTTTGTGTTGAACCGATTTACCAAATAACATAATTTCAAATCGGAAGGGAGTTGGGAAAATACGTGATTTTTTCTGCGGAATTTTTGCAGAAAAACGCTTTGCATAATCACCCACCTTTCTTTTTGCCTCCTCTCTTTTTAATTATCTTTGCTATCGGAAAAAAACAGCTATGATATATCGTTTTAGAATTATTTTAGACGACGAAGATGTTTTTCGAGACATTGAAATTGCTGCCTTGGCTACTTTGGAAGATTTCCACAATGTCATAATCCAGTCATTTGGCTTCCAAGGTGAGGAAATGGCTTCCTTCTACACGGCAAACGAGTTTTGGGAAGAGGACGAAGAAATCCCACTCTTCGACATAGGTGATGAACCGGGAGCTGTTCGCGTGATGAACGAAACCTTTATCAACGATGTGGTTTCCGAAGAAAATCCAAGGCTCATCTACGTTTACGACTTTCTAAATATGTGGACCTTTATGGTAGAATTGGCAGATATGGCCGAGCCCCAACCAGGCATTTCCTATCCCCATTTGATGTTTGCCCATGGCCAGATTCCCGTAGAGGCCCCCGAAAAGAACTTCACTTCCGAGGCGATTGATCCGGAGGAGGATTTTGATGAAGATTACGATCTCGATCCCGAGGATTATGACGATCTAGGTTTTGACGAAAACTGGAATTGAAGACCAAGGTGAAATGGAAATCGAAGTTGAAGCTGAATTTGAAATAAAACCTGCAACCAAGATTAAAGAGAGAACAGAGACGAACAACCGGTCCCAAGTTTAGCTCGGCAATGGACAACCCACCTGCAACCTGCAACAAACTAAGAGACAACCCACAACCTGTCCCGAGTCTACCTCGGGAACCGACAACAGACAACCCAAATGATAAACCTATTCGCTACGCATATCGCATCGCTTTCCATCCATAGGGTGGGAAATAAAAGCAGAAATGAATCTCTATTCCTTTCTGCCGAACCGTATAAATTGGATGACGAACTTACCCCGCTGATCAAGGAATTCTTTTTAAAACCTTTCCGCGAGAAAGAAGAAAATTACTTCCATTTTTCACATGAGGCAGATCTGGATTTCCATGAAATGTACAATCTTGCCGCCGCCATTTTCCACCGTCCGGAAAGCATACACGAAACGAGCCAAAAAATTGCCACCCATCTCTTCAATCAATCGGAACATCCTCATATAAAAAGCGGGGAAATTTATGTAGCCTATTTGGAAAACGTGCAGTTGGACAATGAAAAAATGGATGCCATTGGAATCTTTAAAAGTGAGATGAAACAGGATTTTCTCCAGTTTTCCGAAACGGAGACACAGCTAAAGGCCCTGTTGCAACAAGGAGTAAATCTCAATAAACTGGATAAGGGTTGTTTGATATTCAATTCAGAAAAGGAAGGGGGATATAAAATCCTGTCTGTTGACAGCAATCGCTACGACACCCGATATTGGCTGGAAAGCTTTTTGGGGGTAGAGGCGTTGGCAGATGACAACTTCTACACAAAAAAGTATTTGAAATTTTGTCAAGATTTCGCCAAAGATGTTGTACTGCCTGCCGAAGACAAAAAACAGGAGGTAATGTTTATGAACCGGGCGGTAAACCACTTCGCCAAAAACGACAATTTTGAAGAAACGGCGTTTATGAACGAGGTAATAGACAATCCTGATCTACTGCCCGAATTCAGAAATTACAAAACCGAAAAAGCACCAAAATACAGCATTGAGGACCTGACCACCTTTCCCATTGCCAATACGGCCGTAAGCGCCGCGCGAAAGAAAATAAAAAATGTTATCAATCTCGATACCAATATTCAGATCAAACTGGATTTCATCAATCCCGAGAGCGCGGAAAAATACGTGGAAAAGGGCTGGGACGAGGAGAAGCAGATGTATTATTACCTGGTGTATTTCAACAAAGAAGAAAAAAAGTAGGCTTCGCGAAAATTTTCGTCTTGGGGCTATTATTTCATTTAAAAAAGACAAAGAGCGGTCTGTGCACAGACCGCTTCTTTTATATGAAAAATACGTATTTTTAAACATTATAAATCCTATTATGCCCAAACAACTACTTCTCTTGATTTTCTTCTTTTCGGCCAACCTTTCTGCCCAAGTGGTGGGGAAGGTTACCAATACAGATGGTGAACCCCTGCCCTACGTAAACATCTACCTGAAAAATTCATATACCGGCACCACGACCAACGATGACGGGAATTATTCCCTATCTATTTCCACTGCAGGAAAATATGAAGTAGTGTTTCAGTTTTTGGGATATCGTTCCTTGACAAAAACCATTACTCCTACTTCCTTTCCCTATATTCTAAATGTGACAATGGAAGAGGAATCCACTAGCCTAAAGGAAGTGGTTATCGACCACAAGGAAGACCCCGCTTACCGAATTATCAGGAATACCATTGCCCAGCGGAAAGAAAATCTGGAAAAACTCAGCGAGTACACCGCCGATTTCTATTCCCGGGGGCTTTGGCAGGTAAAGGACATTCCCGAGAAAATCTTTGGGCAAGAAATAGGCGACTTTGACGGCGCGTTGGATTCCACCCGAACGGGTATTGTTTATCTTTCGGAAACCATTTCGGAAATTGCCTATCAGAAACCGGATAATTTTAAGGAAAAAATAATCGCCAGCAAGGTGAGCGGCAACGATAACGGTTTCAGTTTTAACAGTGCCCAAAGCGCAAACATCTCTTTTTATGAGAACACCATTGAGCTCAATGCCCCGCTTGTGTCTCCCATTGCCAACAACGCCCTTAATTACTATCGCTATCAGCTTTCGGGCGTTTTTTACGAAGGTACCAAACTGATAAACAAAATCAAGGTAATTCCCCGCCGGCACAAGGACAGGGTGTGGCACGGGTTTATCTACATTGTGGAAGACGACTGGCAACTATACGGCGTGGAGCTCTCCACTACCGGAGCTGCCATCCAGATTCCCTTTGTCAGCGACCTGACCATAAAACAGAATTATAAACACGACGCGGAAAACAACTTTTGGGTGAAAATTTCCCAGACCATCGACTTCGGATTTGGCTTGTTGGGAATGAAGGGGCAGGGTCGTTTTATTGCTGTGTACAGCAATTACGATTTCCATCCCCAATTCACCAAAAAAACCTTTACCAATGAGGTTCTATCCTTTAAAGAAAACGCAAACAAAAAGGACAGTCTTTTTTGGAAAGGCGTGCGACCAGTACCTCTTACCGATGAGGAATTAAAGGATTACGTGCGCAGGGACAGCCTCCAGGTAATCCGCCGCTCCCGTCCCTATCTCGATTCCTTGGATGCCGAAAGCAACAAGCCCGGATTTCTATCGCCTCTCACGGGATATACTTACCAAAATTCGTTTCAAAAATGGTCTGTTGGATACGACGGACCCCTTTCCCGAATCAGTTTCAATACCGTCCAAGGATGGAACAGCAATGCTGCACTCACCTTTAGAAAATGGTATGACGATAACCAGACCAATATCTTCAGGGCCACTCTTAAGGCAGATTATGGACTGGCCGAGGATCGACTGCGTTTTCACACGGAAATCTTGAGAAATTTCAATTGGAAGGACAAACTGCAGGTATATTTTACGGGCGGAAGCAAATTGGCCCAGTTTAATGATAGCGAGCCGATTTCACCCTTGGTAAATACCGTTTCCACTCTCTTTTTTGAACGAAATTATATGAAACTCTACCAACTGAATTACGGCAGAATTGGGTATAGCCAAGAGGTATTTAACGGGCTGCATCTTTTTGCCGCCGCAGGTTATGAAAACAGGCAACCGGTTTTTAACAATACCGAGTACGTTACCATTCCCCACAAAGATGCGAGCTATACCAGCAACAATCCACTCGCTCCCCACGATTTTAATACCGCTGCCATTGCCGAACACAATATAGTTAAGACAAAAGTTAGGGCGCGCATAAATTTTGCCCAAAAGTATTTTTCCAATCCCGATATGAAATTCAATATTGGCGACAACAAATATCCCACCCTAAATCTATCTGTGGAAAACGGAGCCGCACCAAAGAAATCGTATTTGGATTATACCCAATTTGAGGCCGGTGTCAACCAATCGGTTTCTTTGGGAAACAAGGGAGAATTTGTTTATAACCTAAAAGGCGGCACATTTGTTAATGGCGAAGGGATTTCCTTTGTCGATTTTAAGCATTTCAACGGCAACCAGACCCGTTTAGGAACATCGGCCAATTATACCAACGTGTTTAACCTGTTGCCATATTACGATTTCAGCACAAACAAAAATTACTTTGAAGGTCATTTTGAACACGATTTTAAAGGATGGATATTGGGCAAAATCCCGGGAATCAATCAGCTAAATTTCAACCTGATTGCCGGTGCACATCTTCTTTCCACCGAAGAGAGAAAGCCCTATTCCGAAATTTCCGTCGGGTTGGATAACCTCGGGTTTGGAAAATTTCGGTTTTTACGCTTAGATTACGTCCACTCCTTTTACAACGGCGAAAACATGGGAGCGTTTGTTTTTGGACTCAAATTCTTGGACATCGTGGGGATATAAGCTTTGCATATAGGAGAGACTGCCACTGTAGAATAAAAACACAAATATCGATGAAAAACATTTTTCCAATACTCGCCATTCTTGCTTTGTTCTCAAGTTGCATTCCCATGCAAAAGGTACCAAAAGATGCGAAAATGACCGATTTCTTTCATTTTCAAAAATCGGAGAACTACAATCCTTCCAAATGGGCCGTGTTTTTGCCGGGTACCGGAGGGTTGCGGATTTTCAATGACACCACCCATTATTATAAAATGGCTGAGAAATTAAATGGGGAAGGATATTCGGTTCTGCTGGTGGACAATGCAGCGGCCTACAAGGCTTCCAAACGCAAGGTAAAGGAAGAAGAACCCGCTGAGATTATCTGGACCCTGGAGCAGGCAATGCAATGGGCACAAGTGGAAAACCATATTTCGAAAAATTCAAAGGGAAGCTTGGTGGGTTGGTCCAGGGCCGGTTTGGGAGTGATTCCCATCGCCAATAGCCAACGCCTGCTAGATTCGCTTAATATTAAAAATATTGTCCTCTTCTATCCTGCCAATGGGCACGAATTAAACCTGCGTCCCAAAGTCCCCGTTTTAGTGCTCACGGGGGCACAGGACCGCATTGTAAAAGTAGATGACATTCTGAAACACATGGTCGCGGAAAATGTTTCCATAAAAATTTACGATGATGCCTATCACGGATTTGATGTGGAGAGTTTGAAAAAGGGAAAATACTTCCGTTACATACCATTCATCTCTAAAAAAATATACCTCCTAAAATACAACGAAGAGGCAGCGCAGGATGCGGTGAAGCAAATGATTGACTTTATTGCGAAATAGTCTGGTTGCCAATAGGTATCCTTCTTTGCCAAAAGCCTTAGGGATATAAAACTTGTTCCTTTCTGCATCCCAATCAAGCCAAAAGGAGATTGCGGACGATTAAAATCTTTGGAGAAAACCGGCATAAAATTTATCAAATTCAATTCTTATCCCCTAAAAGAGGGACAAATCGGAATTCGCCAAACTCTTCCTTAACAAACTCTTCTTCCGATTTTCGGGTGAACACGGTCATTATCTGCACGTCTTCCCCTACCGGAATTACCAATCTCCCCCCTACCTTTAGCTGGGCCAAAAGAGGTTGTGGCACATACGGGGCACCGGCGGTAACGATAATTCCATCAAACGGAGCCTCCTCTTCCAGACCGCGGTATCCGTCGCCAAATACCATGCGCTTGGGTTTATAGCCAAGTTTTGGAAGAAAGAGTTTGGTTTTTTTAAAGAGTTCATTCTGCCGTTCTACAGTAAAAAGAACGGCTCCCATTTCAAGGAGAACGGCGGCTTGGTAACCGCTGCCCGTTCCAATCTCCAATATTTTATCGCCTTTTTTAACCTGCAACAATTCCGTTTGTCGGGCAACCGTATAGGGTTGTGAAATAGTCTGGTCGGCGGCAATGGGAAAGGCCTTGTCTTCATAGGCATGCTCCAAAAATCCGGAATCCATAAAAAGATGCCGTGGAACCCGGCCAATGGCCTGCAAGACATTTTTATCGGCAATCCCCTTTCGTTTAATGGTTTCCACCAACCGTTTTCGCATTCCTTGATGGGTAAATGTATCTTTCACTCTATCCTCTTATTTGTAAAACAATCCAAATACAAAGTAACCAAATAAGTGGATGAACCCCTAAAAATTTAGACTGAAAATCGCACGCTTCGCATTTTGTTTTTAAAACCCATTCAACTGCGCCATTCAGTGGCTATCCGGAGCAGCTCCCCGTGCAGCCCTTCCAACTTTCAAAGCGTCTATTTTCATACTTTAGTGCGAAACACGTACCTTTGTGAAAAACGGATGCCAATGTTAAAAGCGGGAGTTCTGGGTGCGGGCCACTTGGGAAAAATTCATTTAAAATTGCTCAGGGAATCAGAAAAGTATGAGCTTATTGGTTTTTTTGATGCCGATGCCCAGGCCGCCAAAGCAATAGAACAGGAATTTGGCTACAGAAGTTTTCCTTCCATGGATAAACTTATCGCCGCCGTTGACATGGTTGTTGTGGCAACCCCTACCAGCACCCATTTTGAGTGCGCCAAAAAAGTTATTGGCGCCGGCAAACATCTCTTTATTGAAAAACCCATTACCCAAACCGTAAAGGAAGCGGAAGAAATCCGCGATATGGCCCGTAGCAAAAAAGTACGCGGGCAGGTAGGCCAGGTGGAACGCTTTAACCCTGCATTTATGGCGGTGGAAGAGAAAATAAGCAATCCCATGTTTATTGAAACCCACCGCTTGGCCGAATTCAATCCTCGGGGCACCGATGTTTCGGTGGTGCTGGATTTAATGATTCACGACATTGATATTGTTCTCAGTATTGTAAAAAGCGAAGTAAAATCGGTAAGCGCCAGCGGCGTTTCGGTATTGAGTGATTCGCCGGATATTGCCAATGCCCGGATAGAGTTTGAAAATGGATGCGTGGCCAACCTTACCGCCAGTAGAATTTCCTTAAAAAGAATGAGAAAAGCGCGCTTCTTCCAGCGCGATGCCTACATTTCTATCGATTTTCTGGAAAAGAAATGCGAAGTGGTAAAAATGAAGGATGCGCCCAAAGAAATAGACGACTTTGCCATGGTGCTAACCAATGCGGAAGGGGTCAAGAAACAAATTTATTTTGAAAATCCTACGGTGGAAAACAACAACGCCATCCTGGATGAGCTGGAGAGTTTTCACGACACCATCGTTGCAGACAGAACTCCCGTTGTTCCATTAAAACAAGGGACCGAGGCCCTAAGGGTGGCCATGATGATTATTGAAAATTTTAAAACAATTTAAAATTCGGATACAATCCAAATTCACATAAGATAAAAACCAAAATGGAGAAAATAGCAGTAATAGGTGCAGGAACCATGGGAAACGGAATTGCCCATACCTTTGCCCAATTCAATTTTAGAGTAAACCTTATTGACATCAGCCAGTCTTCACTGGACAAAGGAATGGCGACCATTGCCAAAAATCTGGACAGAATGGTTTCCAAGGAATCCATTTCCGAAGAAGAAAAAGACCGCACCCTCAATAATATATCGACCTTTACTTCCCTGGAAGAGGGTGTTAAAGATGTAGATCTGGTAGTGGAAGCCGCTACTGAAAATGTAGATTTAAAACTGAAAATATTTCGCGACCTCGATTCTTTTTGTAAAAAAGAAACCATTTTGGCCAGCAACACTTCTTCCATTTCCATTACCCAGATTGCCTCGGTGACCTCCAGGCCCGAAAAAGTGATCGGTATGCATTTTATGAACCCCGTGCCCATCATGAAGCTTGTGGAAATCATAAAAGGTTATAGCACCAGCCAACAGACCTATGAAACGGTAGAAAACCTGTCGACCAAACTCAACAAGGTTCCCGTGGAAGTAAATGACTATCCCGGCTTTGTCGCCAACAGAATCTTGATGCCCATGATCAACGAAGCCATTGAAACCTTATACAACGGGGTTGCAGGGGTTAAGGAAATAGACACGGTGATGCGCTTGGGCATGGCCCATCCTATGGGACCTCTGGCCTTGGCCGATTTTATTGGTCTTGATGTGTGTCTTTCCATTCTCAACGTGATGTACCAAGGCTTCAAAAACCCGAAATACGCTCCCTGCCCGCTCTTGGTCAATATGGTGATGGCGGGAAAATTGGGAAGCAAGAGCGGCGAAGGCTTTTATGATTACAGTGAAAATCGAAAGGCAGAAACGGTTTCCTCGCAATTCAGAAAGGACTGAAAGAAAAATTTCTTTCCTAATTTATCAATAAAATCATACAAACTTGGCAAGGATAATTCCATTTAGGGCCATACGGCCCACGCGCGATAAGGTTAGCCTTCTGGCGGCCCGTTCTTACGACAGTTATACCGAAGCCCAAGTAGAGTCGCGGTTGCGGGACAATCCGTTTTCGTTTCTTCATATTGTCAATCCCGGATATAAATATCAAAAGGAAATTTCAGGGGAGGAGCGTTATGGATTGGTGAAAAACCGATATCAGGAATTCAAGGAGGACGGCATTTTTATGCAGGACGAAAATCCCTCCTTTTATGTCTATAAAATCGTCAATCGCGATGGCCTGCCGTTTCATGGAATTGTGGGCGCGGCCAGCGTTCAGGATTACGCGGACAACGTTATCAAAAAACACGAGGAGACGTTGGAGTACCGCGAAATTGTTCTAAAAAAATACCTTAAGACCATTGGCTTTAATGCCGAAGCCGTGCTGCTCACCTATCCGGACAATGAGGGGTTGGAAGAAGTGCTTACGGAAATCATGAAGGAACGCGCGGAATACGAGTTTACCACCACCTACCGCGACACCCATTATTTATGGAATGTCGACGACCCCTTGCTTATTGATAAAATCCAAAATATTTTTGCCGCAATGCCTTCCCTGTACATTGCAGACGGCCACCACCGCTCCGCTTCCTCCTATTTATTGGCAAAGGATCTACAAGATGAGAACCCGCATCACACGGGTGAGGAAGCCTATAATTTTTTTATGGCCTACCTCATTCCCGAAAACGATCTGAAAATCTATGAATTCAATAGGTTGGTCAAGGATTTGAACGGACTGGAAAAAGAGGAATTCCTTATTAAATTGGACGAATTTTTCCGCATTGAGAACAGAGGTCTCGAATACTACCGGCCGTCAAAAAAACACCATTTCAGCATGTATTTGGATGGCGAGTTTTATTCATTGTATCTCAGGAAGAACAAATACAAAATCAACAATGCGCTCGATGCCTTGGACACACAAATACTCTACGTTACCATTCTCAAACCCATTTTGGGTATTGAGGATTTGCGAAACGACCAACGTATTGACTACTCCCATGGGCGAAAAGAGCTGGCGTATGTGCAGACCGTGGTGGATGCAGGAAAGTTTGCCGTGGGGTTTGGGGTTTTGCCAATAACCACCGAAGAGCTCAAGGCCATTGCAGACGAAGGATTGAAAATGCCTCCAAAAAGCACCTATGTTGCGCCCAAATTGCGCAGTGGGGTTACCATTTATGAATTTGGAGAAAATAATTAATAATCAAAATGAAAGAGAAAGAAATGGAGAAGAAGATTGCACAAAACCTTTTAAAAATAAAAGCCGAATTGCCTGCCGATGTCACCCTGGTGGCCGTTTCCAAGACCATGCCCCAAGCCGATATCATGCAGGCCTACAATGCCGGCCACAAAATCTTTGGCGAAAACAAGGTCCAGGAATTGGAGGAAAAACAGAAAGAACTGCCCCAGGATATAGAATGGCACATGATTGGCCATGTGCAACGCAACAAGGTGAAATATATGGCACCCTTTGTTAGCCTCATCCACGCCGTAGACAGTTTTAAATTGTTGCGGGAAATTGACAAAGAAGCAAAAAAGAACAATCGCACCATCCCGTGCCTGTTACAGATAAAAATAGCCGAGGAAGAGAGCAAATTTGGAATGGAAAAAGAAGAGGCATTAAATTTGCTTACTTCGGAAGCGTTTAAAGCCTTAAAAAACGTGAAGATAATTGGACTTATGGGAATGGCGACCAATACGGACAATCAAAAGCAGGTTTCAGAGGAATTCCGTTCGTTGAGATCTTTGTACGATTCTCTTAAGGAAGACTATGGTTTTTCCGTTTTATCCATGGGAATGACGGGCGATTACGACCTGGCATTGAAACACGGCAGCAATATGGTAAGAATAGGCAGTGCCATCTTTGGTGAACGAAACGACCATTAAGTCTCGGTAAAATACCAGATTCTTGGTTTTTTCCGTTGTAGTATAAGCAAAAAAGACAGCAAAATTTTCACGCAGAGGCAAAATCTATATTTCCACATATTTTAATATTGACAAACCACAATTACGAGTGTACGCAGTTTTAGACATAGAAACCACCGGAGGGAAATACAATGAAGAAGGCATAACAGAAATTGCAATCTACCGTTTTGATGGCCACAGGGTCGTGGACCAATTTTCCAGCTTAATCAATCCCGAAAGACCCATCCAACCCTTTGTGGTAAATCTCACCGGAATAAATAACGACATGCTCCGCCAGGCCCCAAAGTTTTACGAGGTGGCCAAAAGGATAATTGAAATTACCGAAGGCTGTATTCTGGTGGCCCATAACGCCTTGTTTGACAGCCGCATCCTAACCACCGAATTCGATCGCTTGGGGTATCGCTATGAAAGGGAAGCACTGTGTACCGTAGATCTTTCAAAAAAATTGTTGCCCGACTTGCCGTCGTATAGTTTGGGCAAGTTGGTTCGCACGCTGGGAATTCCCCTCTCCGATAGGCATAGGGCCCAAGGCGATGCCAAGGCTACGGTTTCACTCTTTAAAATTCTTCTCGATAAAGACGTAACCAAGGAAATTGTGAGCCAGACCTTGTTAAAGGACCCCAAACGCGATATGGAACCGAAGTTTCTGGATATAATCAATTCTCTTCCTTCTGAAAGGGGTGTCTTCTATATTCGCGATAAAGAGGAGAAAATAGTCTACATCGAGGCGCATAAAAATATCAGGAAAAGAGTTCTTCAACATTTTACGAACGACAGGAGACTCTCTAAAAAAATACAATCCGAGGTTTCTTCGGTGGCCTATGAACGCACGGGCAACGAACTTATTTCCCAACTAAAGGTCTATGCCGAAATTAAAAAAACCCAGCCAAAATACAACAGAAAGACACAGCGGTCACTCTATTCCTATCAGCTTGTCGCCGTTGTGGACACCCATGGATATCTCAACCTAAAGATAGAACGGGCCGACGGCCGCAAGGGTGCGCTGGCAACATTTTCCAACTATCAACAGGCCAAAAGATTGTTGGAACCTCTAATTGCAGAAAACCACTTGTGCTCCAGATTGTCCAGTCTGGAATCTTCTGATTCGGGAGCCTGCGATTATTTTGTCCAGACAAAATGCCACAAAGCCTGTCTTCTGGAGGAATCTGCCGAAGATTACAACCAACGGGTTCGCAATGCCGTTGAAAACATTGGCATCCGCCATAAAAATATGCTGGTAATCGATCAGGGACGGGTGCAGGGCGAGCGGTCGGTAATTTGGATTGAAAACGGGAAATATCGCGGATATGGTTATTTTAACCTAAACCATCAAATAAACAATCCGGAAATCCTGCAATCGCTTATCAATCAAGTGGAGGGGGATAAAAACAGTGCTCATCTCATTGGCCAGTATTTGCGGAAGAGAAAGGGAGTAAAAATCATAAACCTTAGTAGCACTTGATTTCATTAGCCGCACTTTGTGTATTTTTAGCAATTAAATCTCGCTGGTCTTGAGCCGAATCGATAAAAAAAATTGGAAGTTTCGCCTTCACGAAATAATTTATGAGGCCGATACACCCATGGGCAGACTTTTCGACATTGTTCTGCTCATCCTTATTTTATTGAGTGTGGTTACGGTCATGCTGGAAAGCGTGACGGCATACGATTTAAAATTTCACCAAACCTTTTATGTAATTGAATGGATAATCACCATTTTTTTTACCATAGAGTACATTGCCCGGATTATAGTGGTTAAAAAACCCCAAAAATACATTTTCAGTTTCTACGGAATTATCGATTTGCTTTCCACTATTCCCTTATACCTGTCGTTTATTCTCGTTGGCAGCAATTATCTTTTGACCGTGCGGGCCTTGCGGTTTTTAAGGGTGTTCAGGATTCTTAAGATTACCCGCTACGTGGGAGAGGGCAACAAATTGCGAAAGGCGTTGGTTGAAAGCCGCGCGAAGATTTTTATTTTCATTTTTGCCGTTCTTATTGTGGCCGTTATCGCCGGTACCCTAATGTACCTCATCGAGGGGGAAGAGAGCGGATTTAAAAACATTCCGGTGAGTATCTACTGGTGCATTGTAACCTTGACCACCGTAGGCTTTGGCGATATTGCTCCCATAACCCCTGCCGGACAATTTTTGGCCACGTTGATTATGATCTTGGGATATGGCGTTATTGCCGTTCCCACGGGCATAGTGGGGGCCCAATACGTAAGGAGTACCAGCGAGGAATATGTGCATGTAAATTCGCAATCGTGCCGTAATTGCGGGGCCAAACAGCACAGGGACGAGGCAAAATATTGTTATAACTGCGGCACACACTTACACGAACAACCCAATTCTGGCTGACCATGGCGCAAAAACCGTTGCTCATTTGTGTTGTAGGCCCTACTGCCATAGGAAAAACCGCACTTTCCATTGCCCTGGCCCAAGAATTTTCTACGGAAATAATTTCGGCCGATTCCCGACAGTTTTATAAGGAAATGACCATTGGGACCGCTGTGCCCACTTGTGAAGAATTAAACGCGGTACCCCACCACTTTATTCAGAGCAAAAGCATTTTCGATACCTATAGCGTGGGCAACTTTGAACAGGAAGCCTTGGGGCTGATGGAGCGGAAATTTTTTAAGGAGCACCTAAAAACATTGGTAATGGTGGGAGGCTCCGGACTTTATGTCGATGCCGTGGTCAAGGGCCTGGACAGTTTTCCCCAGATAGATCCCCAGATTCGCCAAGAACTGAACCGGCAATGGCAGGAACAGGGCATTGAATCTCTGCAAAAGAAATTGGAAAAGGCAGATCCCAATTACTTTCAAATAATTGACCGGAACAACCCCCATCGGCTCATCCGCGCTTTGGAAGTATTTGAATCTTCCGGACTCCCCTATTCCTCCTTTCTCAAAAATTCTCCGGAAAAAAGAAATTTCAGATCTCTTTTGATTGGCCTCACCGCAGAGAGGGAAACCATTTACAGCAGAATCAACGAAAGGGTAGACCTTATGGTGAAGGCAGGTTTATTTGAGGAAGCCGAGTCCCTATTTCCCTCTAGGAAACAAAATGCCTTGCAGACCGTGGGCTATAGAGAAATTTTTGATTACCTGGAAGGCAAGATATCACAGGAAGAGGCTATTTCAGAAATAAAGAAAAACACCCGTCGCTTTGCAAAACGACAGCTCACATGGTTTAGGAAAAACAACGATATCAAGTGGTTTGATTACCAAAGTCCCACGAGCCAAATACTCGATTATATCCATGAAAAAAACGCCTGATAGCGGCGTTTTTTCACATTTACCCATGATAATGTACTAGTTATCCACTTCGTCCTTTACAACCAATCGGAAACCTTCGCCGTGGATGTTGATGATTTCCACGCCGTCGTCCTTGCTCAAATACTTGCGCAATTTGGCAATGTACACATCCATACTTCGGGACGTGAAATAATTATCGTCGCGCCAAATTTTTGTCAGGGCCAGCTCCCGCGGCATTAAATCGTTTTTATGTAGGGCCAAAAGCCGAAGCAATTCGTTTTCTTTTGGAGAAAGTTTGATAGGATCCTCCTTTTTATAGGTAAGGAACCGCAATTTTGAATTCAAATGGAAATTGCCAATCTCAAATTCAAATTGTTTGCTGTCCGCAATGGAATCTGTGGCCTTTCTTTGGATAATGGCCTTTATTTTCATCAATAGAACTTCACTGTCAAATGGCTTGTTCAGGTAGTCATCGGCACCCACTTTATATCCCTTAAGAACATCCTCCTTCATGGCCTTGGCGGTGAGAAAAATAATGGGAATATCCTCATTTTTCTCCCTAATTTCCTTGGCCAGGGTAAATCCGTCTTTGTAGGGCATCATCACATCGAGAATACACAGATCAAAATCGTCTTTTTTAAATTTCTCGAAACCTTCCATCCCATTTTTGGCGTGGGTTACGCTATAATCGTTCATTGCCAGATAATCTTTCAATACTGTCCCAAAGTTGGGATCGTCTTCTACAAGAAGAATTTTTTTGTTTTCTGTTTCCATAATTTTAGGATATTAAGTGTAATTTTAAAATAAATGTGCTGCCTTTTCCTTTTTCGCTTTCCACGTAGATTTCTGCATCGTGGTCATCGAGTATGCTCTTTACATATGCCAGACCCAAACCATGGCCCTTTACGTTGTGGATATCGCCGGTATGTTCGCGATAAAATTTTTCAAAGATCCTCTTTTGCACTGCCTTGCTCATTCCTTGGCCCTGATCTCTTATTTTTAATATAATGCTGTTCTTTACATTTTCGGAGTATATATCAATCTTTGGCTCCTCTTCAGAATATTTAATGGCATTGTCCAATATATTCACCACCACGTTGGTAATATGCGATTTGTTTGCCAAGATGGTGGTTTTAATGGCCCCAAAATGGGTCTTTATGTAACCTCCCCTGTTTTCCACGATCAAACTTACATGGTTGATTGCATCAAGGGTTACCTCCATGAGATCTACCCGTTCTTTGGGCAAATCCAGCTCGTTCTTTTCCAGTTTTGAGATGCGCAATACATTTTCCACCTGCGCGTGCATTCGCTTGTTTTCATCGCGAATCATGGTTAAATACCGTTCCAGAAATTCGCGGTTGTCCTTTACTTTCGGATTTTTCAACGAATCCAATGCCAGATTGATAGTGGCAATGGGAGTCTTGAATTCGTGGGTCATATTGTTGATAAAATCGCTTTTAATCTGCGAAATCTGCCGTTGTTTGTAAATTTGTGATATCGCACTGGCATAGGCCAAAACAATAACCGCCGTAAATACCAAGGACAAAATAGCCATCCCCAGAATGCTGTTCAGTACCAACCGTTTCCTGCCCGAAAAATCAACATAAAGCTGATAATTGTTTTTGGCGTCGTTTACAAACAACGGTACTATATACGTACTCTCGGGATCGAGCTCAAAATTCTTTGATCGCACTTTCGTCTCCAGGTTATTGCTGAACACGGCAAATTCAAAGTCAGATTTCAAGCCCCTATCTTTCATTTCAGAGGCGATAAGCGTTTCAATTTCATCTGCGGTCACTCTTTTGTAAATGGGAGACAGCGCGGTGACTTCGCCAATAAAGCTTTCAAACTGTCCGCGTTCATAATCCTTAAGCCGCGAAAACGATTCTATCCGGGTCTGTGTTTTGGCTACCCCGTCCAAACCTTGGGAGATGGTAGTCTTGGATTTTCGGTTGGTCAGCTTCTTGAACTGAATGCTGTCCATATCATTGTCAAAGAGCCCCGACGATAATTTATAATCCTGTTCTAAAATACCATCGGTGAAAATATAGGTTTCATTGGTGTTTTTATTCTGTATTTTATATGCCAGCTCCGTAAACGTTGCGTTATCGGGAACTTCTATGCTATCTACGTATGCGCTATACACTTCGTAATACGCCTGTATTTCCTTGAGTTGGATTTCCTTTGCCACCGATAGCAGTACCTGCCTTACATTGATGGAAAACTGCTCCTGCTTGGTTTGGTAAGCATTGGATATCCAATATCCCTGTACAAATACTATCCCCAACAGTGAGAGGCTCATAAGTGCTATGAGCAGTACGAATAGCTTTTTGTTCATGTCCTCAAATGTAAGATTTTAACATTTAGTCTTTCGACCCTTTAACCAAAAGTTAACAAAAGAAGGAAACCCTTACTGTAGAAGGAGAGAGTGGATGGTTTCTACCTGTTTTCGGGTGTGGGTGGCGTCGGTGTTTTCGATGACAAAATCGGCGAGTTTTATTTTTTTTTCATCGCTCCACTGGTTTTTCATTCTTGCCTCCACCTCTTCGGCAGAAACGTGGTCCCTGGCCATAACACGCTCAATCCGCACGGTTTTGGGAGCCGTAACCAGTATTACCACATCGCATTGGGCTGCGGCACCGCTTTCAAATAGTATGGCCGCCTCTTTCATAACATAGGGAGCCGTTTGCCGCGAAACCCAACCAAGAAAATGTTCTCCTACCCGCGGATGAATAATGGCGTTTGTCTTTTGGAGCAATTCGGGATCGTTAAATATTTTATCGGCCATATATTTCCTGTCCAATTTTCCGCTGCCATAGGTTTGTTCTCCGAGCAAAGCCACCAATTCCTGCCGTATTTCCAGAGAGGAATCCATTAAGTTTTTTGCCTCCACGTCGGCGTAGTAAATGGGAATGCCAAACGAGGCAAACATCTTTGCCACGAACGTTTTTCCGCTTCCAATTCCACCGGTAATACCGACAATTTTCATCCGATTTATATCTGTGGAATCAGTCAAATAAAAAATTTAGAGGAAGTAGATTCCGCATTTTACTTTACGATTAGATAGTCAATTTTCTTGGGTTCAAAAACAATGTTCATAGCGGCCTTGGGTTTTTGCGACAGTTTTGGCAGCATAAAATTTTCTTCGTTATTTCTTTTTGCATAATCACAGACCACATGAAAATTTTCTGGCAAAACTCCGGTGAATTCATCAATGGGAACATCAAAGGAAATGGTTACCCGGGGCGGCACCAGTTTTAGTTCTATCCCCGGCGGAAGGTTTATTATTTCCACTGGCAGGGTAAATTTTCCCTGGGAAAATTCTGCTATTTCCCAGGTTACCTGCACGCTTTCCGGCTTCATGGCCACAACCGCTTCGGAAGGACGCACTACTTTTATCTTTTCTGAAATATTCTTTTCCACATCCTTTAAGGTCAACTTTTCCGTGCGAACAAACTTTATGTCGCCAATGCTTTCCTGAGGGCCCGAGATGGTAATGGAATCGGGGGATGTCTTTATGCTGTCTATAGCCTTGAAACCATCTTTAAAGGAAACATCAATCTGGGGTTTTACGGGCACTTTTTTAAGTATAATGGGATCGAGCATTACCTTTAACTGGTCCAGGGAAAGGTTTTTTATTTCCATATACTTGTTAAAACTGGAACTTAAGATTCGCATCAATTCGTTACGGGAAAGGACGAAACTTTTTTTATCCTTTTCATAATAGCGGGACACATCTATTTGCAGAGCGGGTTTTTTGAACTTGTAAAACAAAATCTCAAAACCGTTTGCGGTGAGGTCGAAGTTAATGGTTTCGGGATTGCTTTTGGCAAGGGCTGTGGTTTCCGGTAAGTTTTCATACTCAATTTTGGCCACCATATTGGTGGTAAACTCCCTGCTGAATTTGGTGAGTACCCAAAAGATGCTTGCCACCACGAGGAAAAAAAAGAACACCTTTAACTTGTGTTTTGAATATTTTGGAAGGAAACCCTTAGACATATAGCATTTTTTTCAATCCTAAAATTAGTCAAAAAATAAGAAGGGGTATTGTTTCTTGGGATCTTTGTTCAGAAGATGGATAAAAACATACGACTGGAAAAAAGCAATGCCGTACCCGAAAAATTGCACAAAAACAGCAAATAGAGACAAAATACCAATGTACATACTCTTGTTTTTTATGCTGGCATCAATAAACACCAACGTGAGATAAGCGAGCAAAGGCAATAGGAAAAGCAGATCAAAAATCCCAAGGAGAAGCGAGCAGAGGGAAAAAAGCACAAAGACCGAGGGAAACCAGAAAGTAATTTTTGCCGTGGAGGGATGCCAGCGCATAAGAATGGGGCGTACCAGGCCAAACTTTCGCACTTGGGCATAGAATTTAGACCAGGATATCCGGCGTTTGTGGTACACATAAGCGCCGGGGACAAAAACGGTTTTAAATCCCTGCTCTGCGATGCGTTGCGAAAGGTCGGGGTCTTCCCCGGGATGGATTTTTCCGAATCCCCCGGTTTTCTCAAAGGCTTCTCTTGAAATTCCCATATTGAAACTTCGCGGCTCAAAATTCTGTAATTTCCGTGCCGAGCCCCGAATCCCCCCGGTGGTCAAAAAGGCCGTCATGGCATAGTTTATGGCTTTCTGCAGCGGGGTGAAATGCGCCGTGGCAGCATCTGCTCCCCCAAAGCAGTGATAAAAATGCTTGAGGAGAAAATTATTTACGGTTGTAAGATAATGGGGAGGCAGAAGACAATCGGAATCGAGGATAATGAAATAATTGCCCTTGGCCCTGGCCATTCCGTAATTGCGGGAATCCCCAGGACCCGAATTGGACTTGTAATAATACGATATTGAAAGCCTGTCCTTAAATTTGGAAACAACTTCTTCAGAAGTTTCAGACGATCCATCTTCCACGATTACCACTTCAAAATTGCCCGTGTAATCCAAGCCGCACATGCTTTGCAGCAGCTCCTCAATTTCTTTTGGCCGGTTATACACAGGGATGACGAAGGAATATAAAATCATTCGGCAAAGTTAACCAAATATAAAAAGCCATTCCCAATGAGGAAATGGCTTAAGTTAAAGGATTATCAAATAATTATTTTTTGGTCACCTTATAAATTCCCGTCTGGCCATCTACCGTTACCTGCATGAGGTAGGTACCAGTATTAAGAGCTCCCATGTCAAGACGTGAAGAAGTGGCATTGATTTTTACATTCATCACTTTTTGTCCCAGAAGATTGAATAATACTACGGATTGAATGTTCTTAGCTGCGCTTAAATTCACCACATTGGCGGTTGGGTTGGGATAGAAGTTGAAACCGGAAAGTGAATTATCAGCCACACTCAAGGCATCATTTCCGAAAACAAGATTTCCAAAAAGTTCTCCCGCATCGGCCTCTCCTTTCATTTCAATCTTTCCCATTGCAACGTCGGAAATCAACCCAAAGAAATTTTCGGTATCTGGGGTGTTGGTTACGGTAAAGATATCCAACAATGCGCCAGTAGTATCAAATACGCTGATATCTGCGTTTGTAACTCCCGAAACAAATAGATCAAATCCAGCCGCATACGCGCCTTCAGGTTCAAAAGTGAGTATAGTTGTATCTGCAAATGTATTGGCTCCCACTAAGGGAATAGTATTGCCAATTGCACCGGTGCCGATATATATAACATCACCTCCAGAATCTGCGGTAACATTAAATCCATCTACAAGTACCCCAGGACCAAAACAACCGTCTCCGGCACTACTTACCTCAGGACCACAAGGTGTAATAGCTCCTGAACCAGGACCACCAGCAAAATCTTCGTTCACCAAGGTTCCGGTATAATCGGATTCAAAATCTGCTCGATCATCATAAGAGACCAAGGCCATAATTCCTCGCTGACTTGTAATGACAGTGGGTGCAGAAGACTGTTGAACAACAGTAGTTCCGGGAGAAAGCTCTGAGAAGCTTTGCGAATTTACTACGCCTGCCGACGCAACCAATAAACTTAAAACAAGAGTAATTTTTTTCATAAATTTTAATTTTAATTGTTAGTTTTATTTTGGGATAAAGATAACAAATCAACTGTATAATCATAAGAATATCTTCTTAAAAACCCAAACAAAAGGGGTTGTAACCGTTTAAAATTAAAATGGACCACCGGCATAAGCAGGTGGTCCAAGTTTAAAATAGGATTTATAAAATCTACTGTTTGATAATCTTATAAACTCCGGTCTCTCCATCAACAGTTACCTTCATTACATAGGTGCCGGCAGCAAGTGAGGATAGATCAATTTGGGAAGTGTTTGCTCCAACGGTGGAGGTCATTACTTTTTGACCCAAAAGATTAAACAAGGCTACAGAGTCAATGTTTCTACCTGCACTCACATTGAGAACATCACTGGTTGGGTTTGGATAGTAGCTGAAGCCGGCCAATGTGTTATCGCCAACACTCAGCACATTGCACTCACCTTCCCACTTATAAACACCGTCCATCAATGGATCTGGAATACCCCAACCACCATCCAACTGTGCAGTAGGGTTTCCTATCATATTGGCAGAAGTAACTTCCCAGAAAACATTTCCTGAGCTAGTACCATCGGTAACAGATAGAACAATCCAATAAGTAGTTTCGCTACCGGCCTGTCCTTCAAAATCAAATGGATTTACAGACAGCTCAATTTCGTTTACATCATAGCCAAAAGCGTTACCAACAACGGTTTGGTTATCGATAGTAACTGACGACTGCGAACCAATCATACTTCCTGGAAGTCCACTTTCATCATCGTAGTAAGATACATCTACATTGGTAATACCATCGTTAGCCAAAATGCTCGCTTTAATATTGGTAAGGGTAAAGGTTTCACCTACAGGAACGGTTAAATCATTGGCGGTGTCAAACGCAGAGGCAGAGGAGCAGTTGAAAGCGTTTTCTACGGTTCCACCGTTTAAGTTTTCTTCTTCACAATCTACCCCGGTTCCTCCGCCAGTTGCAGTACCGTACATTTGAAAAGGAAGGCCTTGTGGGGTGGATGTTCCACTATCCACAAGAGGCTGCCAGCCTGTAGTAGAGGTAAGCTGAATTGAATTCCCGGTAGTAGACTGACCTAAAATTGCCACCGGCGGCATCCATGGTCCAGAAGAGCCACTACCCTCCAAGGAATACTGTATCCAATAGGTTCCGGCACCAAGAGTAAGTCCACTGGTATTTGCGGTTACTCGCTGTATTTCCCTTGTTCTACCCCCTTGATCGCTTTCCAATACGCGAAAACCGTTTATACTCTCGTTGTCATCAATAATGTTGGTGGTAAGATCACCCCAAATAACGGAGGCAACACCGCCGCTTGGATCGCCATCCCATACCTGCAAATAAATGCCAGTTATCGAGGGTGGAGTAGACCCGGTTTGGTAAGAATATACATCAATGGAATCAATATCGTATTCCTCAGTAAGGGTTACATCATCGGCTACACTGTTACCAAAACCAAATTGGGCTCCGGCACCATACGTACCCATTCCTAAAGTTGTATCTTCCAATATACTCAAGTCTGGAGAGCCCGGTTGATTGATACTGCTACCGTTGTCATAAACCAAAGCGTTGGTAGCATTGGTTCCAGGATTTCCATAGGTTCCGGTAAAAGGAACGCGAATACCGTGGGGGTCAAAATTAGTTGTTCCACCAATTCCATCAACTTTCTCCACTACCGGGGCTATAGTTGAATTAAAATAAGCAGCGGGCAATTGTACGTACCGCTGCTGCGCATCGTAATCATTCGGCAATTCGGAAAGTGCTCGAACATTCTGTGCCTCCATGAAGCCTGTAGAGGCTATTAAGCACGCAACAATAAATGTAATTTTTTTCATATTGAAATAATTTTTAGTTAAATGACTGGTAAATCTATTAAAAATTTTTGACAAATGAAATTATATCAACAAAGATTAAAAAACACGAAGTCGCAGGTTTTTCTTTTGTTCTTTGTTGCGATACCTTTTCAGGGATTTTCGGTTTTGTGACAAAAACGGCCTTTTTAGGCACTTTGCTGTCTTAGATTGTGCGTCAATGTGTACAATCCAAAATCGAGTTCCTTCATTTTTTTTTGCTGCTGTCCTTCATCTCTATAATTCTGAATCCTTTCTCGTTAAAGGTAGAGAATTTATATATCCAACTGTAAATTGTATTGTTGCCAATATCATGCAGCTTCTCAAGTTGGGGAACACTGTACCGCACACTCTCAAAATCAGCAACGATTTTCTTTTTAAACTCAATAGATTATTTACGCCGCTACCTCTTACATTTGCTTTCATAGTTTTCCACGTTTAAAGTGGTCAACCTATTACAGGACGTACAAGATGACTATTTGACCAAGCCCTTTACCGACACCGAACTGCTGGAGGCCATTCAAAGCAGGTTGAAAAAACACGATTTCCTTAGGAGAAGGTTTTCAAAATCGGTGGAAGGGATTTCACAGTTTATCGAGGCTGCTTCGGAATATATGGATATGGACCATCTGTCGCGCGATTACACCCCGGTGAAATACACAAAAAAGGATTTTCTC
>JACDJA010000347.1_pt1 | contig 55279 bp, 48 predicted proteins | sample 7449241 | NCBI WGS metagenome assembly JACDJA01 (sample SAMN14253289, study PRJNA609438) | sludge metagenome | isolation source: initial anaerobic sludge | collected 2018-12-20 | reverse complement strand
GTAGTGATGCAACCCTTCGCCCAGGTAGTTAAGGTCGTGCCGCAGTATGTTGTGTCCGCCAATAAATTCGGTGTTTCCCAGAAAATCTGCAAAGTCTTTGACTGATGACGAGTGAAAGGTTGAGCCGTCGCTTCTCACAGCTCCGATGTCCACAATCTTTTTGGTGTGGGGCTCAATCTCGGTATCGAAGAAGGTGATGGCTTTCATGGTTCCTGAAAATAAATTTATCCACGAATTACACGAATCACACGAATTTTCATCGCTTTACGATGTTGATTTTGAAAACTGGCAGCAGCTGCTTTATTCGTGTAATTCGTGGATCATTTTTTACGCTCTCAAATTTACTAAATTCAGTTCGATATTAACCGATAATGGGCTTAAGCAATCTTTTTCAGGAACGGAAATGTTCTTTTTAAATCTTTCCATCTTTTAAGGTATTAAAGATTAGACAGAGCTCGGGCAACTATAGCAGAAGTGCCAATCATTGTCCATGTGTTTTTTATGATTTTGTTTCAGGGGGGCAATCTCCAACTCCGTATGCAGACAACGACCGAAGAGAGGAACAAGACAATCCCAGGGGTTACTATACCTTTAATTTCTTTTACCGTAAAACATAAGAAGGAATTTCCAAACCCAGCAGAAGACAGAGTGTGGATTCAAGCCAATGAGTCCGGTCGTTACCAGATTAGAATATTGGGGCTCTCGGGCCGGGAATTAATCTTCGGGCGGGTAAGCCTGAATGAGAAAGAGAACTATCCTTTAACTCTGCATTCACTGAAGGCGGGATTCTATATACTTGAAATCAGCAAATGAGATAAATCCTTTAGGGAAAAGCTGGTTATTCGTTGATGGGGGAGACACAGGGGGACAAATTGCGATTTGTCCCCCTGTGTTATAAGGTCTTTCCTTTTTATTCCGGTATTAGCCGGAACACCACGCCGGGGTTTTCCACACCGATATACAGGTAGCCATCGGGGCCGGTCTCTATCACACGCACCCTGCCGGCTTCGCGCAGCATTATCTCATGATTTTTCACGCTATTGCCTGTCAGCTGGGTGCGCACCACATATCTGAAGCTCAGTGAACCTGAGAAGATAGAATTGGCCCATTGGGGGTAGCGCTCTGCATCAGCAAAAGCCATTCCGCAGGCGGCGATGGAAGGAGTCCAGTAAATGATGGGCTGTTCCATGCCGGCTTTGGCCGTATCTTTGGTGATGATGGTTCCATCATAGTTGATGCCAAAGGTGATTTCTGGCCAGCCGTAGTTGGCGCCTCTCTTAATAATGTTTAGTTCATCTCCACCTTTGGGGCCGTGCTCCGTAGCCCATAAAACGCCGGTTTCGGGATGAAAGGCCAGCCCTTGAGGGTTGCGGTGACCATAGGACCAGATGGTGTGCATGGCCCCCTGGGTGGTTACAAACGGGTTGTCCGGGGGGATGCGTCCATCGTCGTAGATGCGGTGAATCTTACCCGAGTGGTTGGTCAGGTCCTGAGCATTCTCTTTTCGGCCCCTTTCGCCCACCGAAAAGAACAGATAGCCTTTGTCGTCGAAGGCCATCTGGCAGCCAAAATGTACACCTGTGGAGCTGTTTGGTTCAGCTTTAAACAGGCGCTCCTGACCAGTCAACCGATCGTTGTTAAGATGTGCGCGCATAATGGCGGTATGGCCCTTGTCTCCACTGTCATCTGGCTCTGAGTAAGCCAGATAGATCCATCCATTGGTTTCATAGTTCGGGTGCAGAGTAATATCCAGAAGGCCTCCCTGCCCACGTGCAAAAACTTTGGGTACCCCTTCAATGATTGCCGCCAGCTTACCGTCCCTGAAACGAAAAAGTTCCCCGCTTCGCTCACTCACCAGCATATCGCCGTTGGGAAGCCAGGTAAGGCCCCAGGGAATACTCAGGCCGGTGGCCACTGTGTCGAGGCGAAACGACAGTTTATCGGTTTCAACCACCGGCGGAAATCCCGGTCGATATTCGTGGCTGGAGGAGGCCTCTTTAATGTCGGTGAGGATGTATCTTGCAAGAGCTTTGGTCTCCTTTTCAGTGAAGGCATCGCCAAAGGCCGGCATCCCGGCATCCAGTATTCCGTTTTTTACGATGCCCTCCATCCTGGCTTGGGGCATGGCAAACATGGCTTGCCGGTCGGCACCCGCAAATCGCTCCATATACATGCCGTGGCAACTGGAGCAATAGTTCTGGTAAAGTTCGCTTGTCTGTCGCGGTTTGTCGGTTTGAGGGTTAGAGGCCGAGGTGCTGCAACTGCTTGAAAAGGAGGATGTCAACAACAGCCAGAACAGCAATGAACTGGCAGTGAAGATGCCCGTAATGGTGAGATGGGTTTTGTTTGCCATGGCTAATTTATTTTATTGAGGTACATAAATTTTTAAAGTAAAACTTGTTATTTCAAAGGTACATAAATTTTGCGGAATTTTAAATGATAAATGTTTTTTGATATAATTGCCTATTATTATGCAGGTTGTTTGGCTAAAGGAATGTATTTTAAAGCCAGAACTGTATTGCATATTGCAAACATTAAAACTATTTTGGAGATAAATATAAAATTAAACGATATGGAAATTTTTCAACCTACCCAAATAACCGAAGAAATTGTTAACGCTTTTAAATCTTTAATTCCGCAGCTTTCACCACACGCTAAAATCCCCACGCAAGAAGAGCTGGAAGCTATTGTAGCGAATGAAGATACAGTGTTATTTATTGCTAAAGACCAGGAGATTGTTGGTTCCCTTACCCTGGCTTTTTATAAGATACCCACCGGAGGCAAGGCCTGGATCGAAGATGTGGTGGTGGACAGCAAGGCCCGGGGCCTGGGATTGGGTGAAAAATTGATGCAGCATGCAATGGATTATGCAGCAAAAAAGGGATATACAAAAATTGATTTAACCTCGGCTCCGGAGCGAGTGGCCGCCAATCAATTGTATCAAAAGCTGGGCTTTAAAAGAAGGGAGACGAATGTTTACAGATGGGAGAAGAATAAAGCAGAGAGAGTTGATACCAGGCAGGGTTGATGCGTTGATGCTTATTTTTTTCTTATATTTTAGTTGTGCCACTTTGTACGGTTGTCACAATTGTTAAAACAGGCTGCAACCCAACCCACCTTCGGTAATTATTATTGACGAACCGGAGCTGGGATTACATCCTTATGCCATTGGGAAACTGTCGGGAATGATACAGAGTGCTTCGGATAAAACACAAGTTATTATTGGGTAAATCAGGGTAAGTATTATCAAGTTGAGAAAGAGAATGGCTGCTTGCCACCCCGCCAGCCCTTCTGTTCGAATTCCGTGAGCAACTTGTGGAGCAGAAAAAAGGTCACCAACCTGAGTCAGTGACCTTTCTTCAGCGGAGAGAGAGGGATTAGCTCACACCTTCAAAAGCCTGTCGCACTTTCCGCTCGTGATTACTTCGTAATTCGAACCCGGCCAGCCCTTCTGTTCGAACCCCTCCCTCTTCACAAAAAAACCATTCTTTCCAGAATGGTTTTCTCGCGGAGAGAGAGGGATTCGAACCCCCGGTACGGTTACCCGCACAACGGTTTTCGAGACCGCCCCGATCGACCACTCTGGCATCTCTCCTTTGTATAATGTGGCCTGTGTTTAAGCTTTTTCGGTTTAAAAAACCAATGAGACATTCCCATTGGTCACTGTGTGTTTTTTGTTTTTAGCGGAGAGAGAGGGATTCGAACCCCCGGATCCGTAAAGATCAACGGTTTTCAAGACCGCCGCGATCGACCACTCTGCCATCTCTCCTGCTTTTTTGAAGCGCTTGCAAAATTAGGGGTTTAATTCGATTCTCAAAACCTTTTGTAAGGAAGTTGTCCGCGTCAGCCTCAATTTAGTGCGATTTACTCTTTCCAAATTGCTTTTCCAGTGATGCTGCTATATTCACACCTTGTTTTATGCGGTCGGCCATGCCTATGCCATCGCGCAGATTACCACCGATAATCAGACCCGGAAACTGTTTTTCAATATTGGCGATTGTTTTCAGTCTTTGGCCGGTACTTTTTTCATACTGAGGAATGGCATGGTGATGACGGAATACTTTAAAAAGGTTGGGGTCGCAGCAGGGCACCATCATCATGCGTTCCAGTTCGGGAAGCACCAATTCTCTTATCTCATAATCGGTTTTGTCAATCATGGTAGGATTTCGAACCCCGCCCATAAATATCGAGAGCAGTGCACCCTCCTGGGGAGCCCGGTCTTTAAGAAATGCCGAAAGAAACAGGATGCCCAGGAAATCTGTGTGTTCGCGATGAGGTACCAGACCGCCAAATGCGTTAAGAGGGATTCCCCTCCATTTTTTATAACCAACGGCCACCTGAACCACCCGGGCGTAGGTGAGGTTGGAGAGGCTTTGCAGTTCATCCTGGCGAAGGAAAGGCAACAATTTGGGCATCTCCTGGGCGCCGGTGGTGATAATCACAACTTCACTCTCTAATTCCCGGGCCTCGCCGTTTTGCTCATAACACAGTTTAAAATGATTGTTTACAGAGTTTATGGTAAGATTCTGGCAGCCCAAAAGCAACTCTTCACCGGCAAGACGGGCGACAAGTGCCTCTATCAATTGGTCGAGGCCACCGGTCATGGAGAACATCTCCCGAGAGACTTTCTTTTCCCGCTCATCTTTGTGAATCATCTGCTTACGGATACTTCCCTTAATAAAACTCCCATAATCCTGTTCCAGATTATAGAGTTTAGGCAGGGCGTACCGGGTTACCAGCTGAGAGGGATCACCAGCATAGATGCCCAGGATAAACGGGTCCACGGCATAGTCGAGAAACGAGTCCCCCATGCGTCGTTTTACCATTTGAGCCAGCGTCTCGTCGGGGTTGCGGCCCCGCCTGCGAAAAGGCTCCATGAGAAGGCGGAATTTATCTCTCCACGAGAAAAGCGGCGTTTTAACTCCTTCCTTAAGGCTGGAGGGGAGAGCATGCCATCGGCCATCTTTCCAGATAAGGCGGCGCTTGGCGGCCTGGTTGGCGGGCTCAAAGGTAATTGCGGTGCCCAGCTCTTCAAACAGTTCAGTTACTTCGGGCCACGATACAATGCCCGTATTGGGGCCGCTCTCGAATACAAAACCATCTTCGCGATAAGTATGAATAGCCCCCCCTGCACGGTTGTCGCGCTCCATAAGAGTGACACGCCAGCCGGCTTTTTTAAGATAGTGTGCGGTGGTAAGCCCGGTAAGTCCGGCACCAATGATAACTGCATGCTTCATAAAAAAACGCTATTAAATCGTCTTTGAGAAACGTTTATCGGTACCTTTTAGTTTAGGATCAAATAACGCTGCAATGTTCCGAATCAGGAAACGACCTGTTTGTGAGACTTCTATAGTATTGTTAAAATGGGAGAGAAGGCCATCCTGAATCAAGGGTTCCAGGCGGGAGGCATCATAACCGGTAAGAGACTTCAACGTTTCCGGTTCCATACCAAGACGCCCGGCGACCTCGTCCCAGTTGAGACGATTGTTGCACATAATTTCGTTAATAACCTCTCTCACAGCCACGTCGGTAGAGTCGGTATGGAAGCCCTTTTCAACAGCAGGAGTTCCACCGTTGATGAGTTGCATATAAGTTTTTATTTTTTTGGCGTTCTGAGCGTAGGCACTGTTCAACTGGCTGATGGCCGATACTCCAAAGGCATATACCTGTCCGGTGGTTTCGCGGGTGCAGTAGCCCTGAAAATTTCGATGAAGCTGATGCTGCCCCAGGGCAATGCTTAACGGATCGTCGGGCAATGCAAAATGGTCCATCCCAATGGGGATATAACCAGCATGAGTGAGTTCTTTCCAGGCGTTGGTAAACATGGCCATCTTTTTATCCGGACCGGGAATACCACTCTTTTCCAGCACAGTTTGATGTTTCTTTACCCAAGGTACATGGGCGTAGGAGAAGGTGACCAGCCGGTGGGGACGCACTTCAATCGCCTGTTTTATCGCATCCAAAAAGGAGGCAGGCGTCTGGTGAGGCAAGCCATAAATAAAGTCAAGGTTTACTGAAGCGCCCGCTTCTCTTAATTGGTTGGCGATCTCCTCTATGGGAAGTGCCGAAGGCAGCCGGTTCACAGTTTTAAGTACTACCGTGTCAAAGTCCTGTATGCCCAGGCTTAAGCGGTTGAATCCTAATTTAAGCAATCCTTTAATGTAATCGTGAGTGAGATAAGCCGGGTTGCACTCCATGGCGGTTTCGGTGGCGGGGCTCACATCGAACAGCCGGTAAATAGTGGCCATTATTCTTTCCACCTGTTCCATCTCAAGTGCATTGGGCGTTCCGCCACCCCAATGAATTTGAGTCACCGGGCGTGTGGTGTCAATGTGCCGGGCAATCATCTCTATCTCGCGGATAAGCACATCGATGTACTGTTCGATATAATCTTTATCACGCGACACAAGCATGTTACAACCGCAATAGTAACACAGTTGCGGGCAAAAGGGAATGTGGAGATAAAGGGAGATGGCTGCCGGCGATTCATGGTTGGATTGCTCAACAGATTTAATATACTCCCGGGCGGTAAATCCGTCGTGAAAGAAGTTTGCAGGCGGATAGCTGGTGTAGCGTGGCAGCGCCTGATTGTATTTTTCGAGAAGCATTTGGTCAATCATCGGATAACAACTTTTTTATAAATGGTAGCAGAAAGAATTATCATAACAAGGGCGATAGCGGCCTCAATCATAAACATGCCGTGATAGCCTATCATATTGGCGGTTTTACTGAGCACTATGGTTAACACCAGACTGCTCAGGTGGGTCACTACTATTTGAATGGTAAAGTCGGTTCCCTCCAGGCCGGGCCGCACTTTGTCCATAGCCACGGTATATATAAACACCGAAGCCATGCCATAAGTTCCCCACACCAGCGTGCTGGCGACATAAATAGCCCACAGAGGCACCTGGCCGTGCATTTTCCACGCAAAAAAGAGCGCCGAAATCAGCATCATGGTCGTGATAAAAAGCAGGCTGGAGTGTCGCGAAACCCGGCGTATAAAAAAGCCGGCAGTTAAGGATGAAACGGCACCCACGGCAGTTCCGAAAATGCCTGCGATGACGCCAATCTCCTTAATGGAATATCCCTGATCCACCATAAAAGGTTTAAACATGGAGAGCAAGCCAATGATGCCTGCATAATAGGTAGAGAGCAGCAACAGGAGTTTTAGTTTTTTTCGTTGAAGGAAAAAGCTGAAACCGTCGTTCCAGTGGGGCCGTCGTTTAGGACGGGTGGTGGTTTGTTCCAGCGGCAGATGGGTTAGAGTGACCGGTAGCAATGCCACGGTTACCAGAAACGCCAGAAGGAGCAGGAGTGCCTGCCAGCCAATATAATAGTAAGCCATCAGGAGTACACCGCTGCCTACCATAGTACCTAAAAAGCTGCCACCCGACTGCATGCTGTTGCCCAGACTTCGTTCGCTGGTTTTAAGGGTGAGTATGGCAAAGGCATCGGTGGCAATATCCTGTGTGCCCGACGCCAGAAAAGCTATCACAACCAGCACTATAATGGTGCTGAAATCGGTTTGCAGATCGAAAAAGCTGATAAAGACGATGATGAGTGCATAAAATATCTCGGCCCCCAATATCCATCGCCGGTAGTGTTTACGCGTAGGGCTTGTGTGATCTATCATGGGTGCCCACAAAAACTTGAGTATCCAGGGAATTTTTATGAGCTGAATAAGTCCGATGGAGGTGAGTGAATAGGCCTCCTGCCTCATGATGACAGGCACCACCGTGGAGAAAAAACTCATGGGGATGGATTGTGCCAGGTAGAGGCTGAGCAGGGTGCCGTATTTTCTTATGGAAAGGTTCATTCAGCTCGTTAAAAGGTCATTTTTAATCGGGTTCCAAAGATAGCGGGAATACCTTGTTGTGCATAATCGTTGCCCAGTGCCGTGAATTGAAACACACGGAAATTGGTGTCGAAAATATTTTTGGCCCAGAATGAAAGGTCCGCATTCTTTATTGACAAAGTGGCTGTGCCGTTTAAGAGGCCATAATAACCTTGCGATGCGGTGTTCTCGTCGCTCCAGTACATCTTGCCGATTCCCTGGTAATTGATGTTAAGTGCCACCCGGTTGAGCCATCTCTTTTTTACCGGAATAAATATGTTTTGTGCTATATGCAGGGTGGTGCGGGGTGCATAGGGTAAATAATTGCCGTCCAGGTTGGTGGAGTCGTTCTTTTGGTATTCGTTAAAAACCGCTCTGGTGCTGCCTACATTCACAGAGGTTTCCAGCATGGGGGATGGTCTGAAGGTTATTTCTGCTTCGAGTCCACGACTTTCGGAACGACCTGCATTGGTAAGCATAGAGCCTTGTCCGCTGGGAACAGGCTGATAAACCTGCTGATTTTTCCAGTCGATGTAGAAGCCCGTAAAGCTAAATCGCAGCATGTTAAAGAGCCATTTCGATTTGAGGCCTGCTTCGTAGTTCCAGCTCTGCTCGGCATCGAAGGTTTGGTCTTCGGAGCTCTCAAAGGTACTGTTAAAACCGCCAGTTTTGTACCCTTTGGTAAGTGAAAGATAGCCGTTAAGATACCGGCTTAGCTGATAGTCGATGGTTACGCGTGGCAGCAGTTCCGAGTAGGTGAGTTTGGAGTCGGTGCTGTCCAGGAGCGTTACCACGTCATCCTTAACCCTGTCGTAATAATAATACTGTGTGGCCTCTTCATAGTCTAAACGCAGGCCGGCAGTGAGCGAAAGTCCCTTTATCATGAAATCTTTGAGAGTTGCCTGGCTGAATGCGGCTGCACCTGTATTGGTGTGTTCGTAATGTTTGCGTGAAATGGTCGATTTCAAAAGTCCTGTTTCAACGCGCACATCTTTGTCAAGATTTTGTGAGAATCCAAACAGGCCCGCCACCAGTTCCAGATTATTTTTGCTGAGGGTACCGGTTAATTCCTGTGAAAAAATCCATTGTGTTTGAGGCTGTTTCACCAGGTACAATGGTTGGGGCGTAAAATCCTGATCGATGATTTGCTCATCATCAATGTATTGTGCACTGGTAGTTGAGCGCAGGTTTATGTCGCCCATATCGAAAGAGTTTACCAGGCCTGCACTGGCCAAATCACGCAGGTAGGAGCTGGGCTCATTGTAGTTTACGGGGTTCAGCACATCGGTTTCGGGGTCGATGAGGCCATAGGCATAACCGCCCTGCTCACTGTTTTCGTAGGTTGCGATAAGGTCGCTGCTGATTTTCTTACTCCAATTATGTATCAATCTGAACCTCCCGTTGTAAACGTCCAGTTCATCGGCCATTTGTTTGCTGAATTGGTTTTCGAAGTATCCGTCGCGGTGGTTCATGCGGCCGCTCACCTGGAGGAAACTTTTGGAAGACATTTGCTTGTTAAGGAGCAGGTTATAGGTGTGGGAACCATAGTTGCCGATGCTTGCTCCGGCTATTGCTTTGGGAGCATTGCCGGGAGCAGGACTTTGAGTGAAGACATGAATAAGTCCGCCCAAATTGTTGCGTCCATACATGGTGCCCTGAGGGCCCCGCAACACCTCAATACGTTCGATGTCGAAAAACTCAAAGTCGAACGACGATTTATCGAACTGTGGAATGTAATCCACATAGAGACCTATGGCCGGGCTATTGATGCGCGACCCGATGCCGCGGATGTAGATGGGCGAGGTGAGCTTGCTTCCGTAAGATGGCATGTAAAGATTGGGAACTCTTGTAGTAAGGTCGGTGAGATCAAGAATCTGTTCCTGCTCCACCTGAGTCGATGGCACGAGGGTGGTGGAGATAGGCAGTTCCTGCAGTGGACGATGGTCGCGGGCACTCTTAATCACCACCTCGCCCAGGTGAACAGTGGGGAAGTTAAGGCTGTCGAGAGATACCAGAATGTTATAACGGTCACCGTCGGTTTGTGCCGAAAGAGGAAAAATTCGCCAACACAATATAAACAAAAGGAATAGATTGTATTGAATTGATTTTCTCATCGTTTGGTTTCTTGGATTTTCGGGGTTAAAAGGGTTTCTATTACTGCCGGCAAATTGGATTAACCAACTGCCCCATAGGAAGCCGGAACTTGAATAATAGAATGATTACTGTAAATATTGTGGAAGACCGGTTTGTGACCATTGCTTAAGGCATAGGCAGATTTCGGCTCTTTCCTTTAAAATAAGAATTGAGGAGCAATAAAGGGGAACTTAGGCGCAGGGTGGGGGACGATTGGAGAGGGAGCTGCTGAAGAGATATTTGTCCCTGAATAAGCATATTTCAGGTGCGCCTCTAAGCAGGGGTGTTTGTATAAGATGCTTTGCTTCGGTAAGGAAATCATCAAAAGCCTTACACAGAGTTTTTTGAGAGGCGTAGAAGTTGTTGCGCGAAAAGGAGGATGTGCTTCCGGCAGGGGCAGGTTTAGGGGGAGAATATCTCTCACAACAAACCGGCACATCCTGTTGGTCGGTGTTTTTTTCGTTGTTATGTTGTATTACAAACGATAACAAATAGAAAGACACCAGCAGGATATAGGGCAGATTGGTGGTAAAGATTCCCAGTTGAAACATTCCTCTTGCGGCTTATAATTACAAGTTCGCCAAAAGTAACAAAAACTTCACGGCAAAAAAAGAACATTTCACATTATCATGCTTCAAGTGCATATTCATCCAAATAACCGATGAGATTAACCGGATTGAAAAAACTAAAAAAGTTTATTCAGTTTTATTATGTACCTTTGCTCAATCTGAAAATAATTAAAGATAATATTGTATAGTCTGAAGCGATATTCATTCAGGATAGAATATTATAAAACTTGTAAAATAAGAACTTATGAAATCTGTACATTTATTTTTGCTTCTAATGGTTTCCCTGGCTTTTTCGTCGTGTATTAAAGACGAAGCTTTGAATGCCGAAGCTGATATTCTTTCAGCTGAGGTACCGCAGGAAATATTAAAAATGGATCCGGTGGTGGAGAACAACCACGTTACCTTCCGGGTAAAATCCAATACCGATTTAACGCAGCAGGCGCCGCAGTTTACTTTAACCGTGGGAGCCACCATTCAGCCCGAAAGCGGAACCGTAAGAGATTTTACCCAGCCTCAGGTTTACACGGTTACTTCGCAGGATGGACAATGGAAAAAAGAGTACACAGTCACCTTTGTCATATCAGAGCTATCTTTCCGTTATGGGTTTGAGCATTTTAGGTTGGATGAGAGTGGCAAATACTATGTGTTTTACGAAGTCAACAGCAGGGGAGAAAATATTATGGACTGGGCCAGCGGGAATGCTGGATTTGCAATTACGGCGGGTGAAACTCCGGCTTCGCTTTATCCTACCACCTATATCGAAACAGGCGACGGCAATCATGCTCTTAAATTAAGCACGCAACGAACGGGTCCCCTGGGCGCTATGTTTAAGAAACCCATTGCAGCGGGTAATATTTTTATGGGAACATTTGATGTAGGTGCAGCTCTTGGTAGTCCGTTGAAAGCCGTTAAAATGGGTGTGCCCTTTGAGCAGGTGCCGGAAATTTTAAGAGGATATTTTAAATACAAGTCGGGCAAAGTCTATATTCAGGTGGTAGAAAATGAGAAGGGGGAGACGGTTATTGAAGAATTTGGAAATGGCGAAATACCTGACCATTGGGATATTTATGCCATTTTTTACGACAACAACGATGGCAAGCTTATGTTGGATGGTACCAATAAGTTTACCCACGATAACCTTGTGGCTATGGCACGCATTGATCAGCGGGATGCCATTGAAACCGATGAATGGACCGAGTTTGAGATACCCTTTGAATATATGACGGGCAAAATTATTGACCCGCAAAAATTATCAGATGGAGGGTATAATATATCTATTGTTATAACTTCGAGCATTGATGGGGATTTTTTCAAAGGAGCCGACAATAGCACCTTGTTAATTGATGATTTGGAGATTATTTATAAAAAGTAATAACAACACCTTATACACATAAAACCATGACTTTTAAAAGAGTTCTTATTAGTTTAGCTGTGATGTTTTATTTGGCAAACGCAAATGCACAGGAGGCGTCACAGGCAGCTAAATCATCATTTTTTTGGAAAAATACCGAACTTCAACTACGTGCCGGCTTTAGCATTGGCGGAGATGCCCCTATTCCTTTTCCGGTGGAGATACGAAGTATTGAAAGCTACAATCCTACTCTGGCTTTGGCCCTGGAAGCAAACCTGACAAAATGGCTGGACGACAGTAATATCTGGGGGATTCGCACCGGGGTGAGGGTTGAGGGCAGAGGGATGAAAACCAGGGCCAGGGTAAAAAATTATTACACAGAGGTAATTGGGGATGAAGGAGAAAAAGTAAAGGGGAACTTTACCGGGATGGTGCAAACGACTGTCAAAAACTCCTATGCTACCTTGCCGGTGCTGGTCACTTTTAACCTTTCAGAGGATTGGAACCTATATGCAGGCCCCTATTTTTCAGCTTTGATTGAAAAGAACTTTTCAGGTTATGTGTATGACGGGTATCTGCGGGAGAACAACCCCACCGGCTCCAAAGTGTTGTTTGAAGGCGGCAATAAGGGACCTTATGATTTTTCGAAGGACCTGAATAAGTTTCAGTGGGGCCTTATGGGGGGTGGGGAGGTTACTCTGAGAAAAAATCTTAAAATATTTAGTGAATTGAATTGGGGATTAAACGATCTGTTTAAAAAGGGGTTTGAAACTGTTACCTTCAATATGTATTCTATTTACCTGAATATTGGCTTTGGTTATACCTTTTAACTTCAAAAGAGAATGGTAATGGTGGCCACCCAAATACACCAAATACTTATACCGTTGATAAACAACATTTCGGTAAGACCGTTGATACCGTTGAATAGTATAGAAATAAGGGTGACGATAATAAAGAGGCCGGCAATAATAAGGCCCGAAATGCCCAGAAACGGTTCATCGGGCAAAACAGCTGCCTGAAAAAGGATAATAAGCGAGGGCAGAAGCAGGAAAACAAGAATAGCGAGAAGATTGTGCAGCATTCGCTGTAAAAATGGCCTCAAAGTTTCTAATGTGAAGGGCTTGAGATTGTGAGGCACAAATGCCAGGAGAGTCAGAAAGGCGAAGCTGTAATCGAGGTATCTCATTAATTTTTCGTGGGTGCCCAGATTATAATGGAAAGTCAGCAACCAGAAAAAAGCATAATTGGAAATGGCTGCCACAAAAAGTATTCTTTTGTAGCCTTTTTGATATTTAACATCGTAAAGTTTTGCATTGCTCAAAAAGCTTAAAGTGTAATTCTTTAAGTCAATATTGATGTGTTTTATCGACTTTTGAACACTGTAAGGCAGGATACCCGCGTATATAAATGCGGCAACCAAAATACCCAGCCTGACCCAAAGGTCGGTGGCGGATAAAGTTAAAAGAGTTGTTACCATAATATCGCACCACTGGTGTTATTATGAAGAGGGAAGATGAAAAGGATTAAGGATTCCTGCCTGCCGGCAGGCAGGAAAGATTAGGGATTAAATGAAGTGGTAGCTCAATCCGGCAGCTACCGCGGGAGTGTACACTGAGCTCTGTCCTGTGAGCTTTTTTCCCTTTTCCCTTAATCCTTTTCCCTTTCCTGCCTGCCGGCAGGCAGCTTTGAGCTTCATCCTTTTACCTTTCCCGCCTGCCGGCAGGCAGGGAGCTTTCAGTTTAATCCTTTCACCTCCTTAATTTCCTACATTTCCCTCTTTCGGCTTTTTTTTCTACGAAAAATAAGATCACGCAGTCTCAGCTTCAATTCTGCAATCAATGGGCGGGTCCAATCCGATATTAAATTAGGAATTAACCGTGCAGGATGAAGGGAGTAACCCAGCTCTAACATGCTGAGCTCTATCTTTTTTTGGGAGTAACGCATCTGATAATAGAGCTTTGTTTTTTCCTCTTCAAGGTCGGCAAGCGATTGTATCTGGCGAAAGCCGGGGTTCTTATTTTTCATACTCATCGAAATTTGGAAATAAAAGTGACAGAAAGCGTTTGATAATGGGTCTTTGTATGACCCGTTTTCGCAGAGACCAAAAAATCAGAAGTATAATCAGATAGCCTAATCCCACAATTACAAAACCAAGGCTGCTTGACTGGAGCCAATCACTTAGTTTAAATGCCAGTGCCAGTGAAAAGAACAGCAATACAAAAAAGAGCAAATACAATCCAATGGTTCGGGAGATAAAGGCGGAGAAAAACTTAGACAATTCGCCCGCAATGTGCAACTTGGTTAAATCCAACCGACTTTGCATGTAATCGGAAATCTCAGATTTTAACGCGCGAAACTCCTCAGAAAATTTTTCCTTCATCGTGTGTTGATTAATGGAGTGGGAATAAAAGGGAATGATAGGATAAAATAGTTATTAAGAAAAAAGTTGTTCTTTTGCAGAACAACTTTTTTCTTTAATCTGATTAATTCATGAGTTAATAATCAGGTTAATAGGGCCGCCGTTTTATCAGGTGGTAACTTTAGCATCGGCTTTCCGGTGCTTTTCCATCAGTTTTTCAATGCGTTTTTCCATCTCCTCCATCTTCTTTTTGGCATCTCCTTTCAGTTCGTTTCCCTTATCTTTCAGTTTTGCCTGCATCTTTTCCAGCTCTACCTGCAGTTCGTCAATTTTAGACTTTACCTGATTACGGGTGTCTTCGCCTGTTTGGGGAGCATATAACAACGCTACAGCTCCACCCATTATGGCACCTAAAATGATGCCACCTAAAAATGTTCCGGTATTTTTCATGGTTTAAATTTTTTACAACAATATAACAACAACACTAAAAACAAGTAACTTCTCAGACTCACCAAATGTTCAATCCAAACATTGTTCTACAAATATAGAAAAAAACATGAATATTCAAAATAATCATTTGACATATTTTTATAAGCAGGCTCGTCAGATTGTTTTATCTTTACCATCAAACCCGGACAACAGAGATGACAGTTTTAAATAAAGAAATAACCCCCGTTGAACGTGAGCAAATAATAAGTAGCTATAAAGCCTTGTTAGGGGCTTCGCGCAGCTTTATAAATGGTCAGGACATAAAACAAATTCGACAGGCCATTACCTTATCTGTTCAACGCTCTGACCATATAAGGCGCATTTCGGGCACCCCCTCCATTTTGCATTCTCTGGAAATTGCCCGTATTGTAGTGGAAGAGATAGGGTTGGGCCGCACCTCCCTGATTTGTTCTTTGCTCTACGATGTGTTGCGTTATGGCGAGATAACCATCGACGAGATTCGTGCGTTGTTTGGTAATCATGTGGCCGATATTATGTCGGGCCTCGGTAAGGTGGCACAGCTTTACGAGCGGGATGCCTCTATACAATCTGAAAATTTCAGGAAACTTCTCCTCACCTTCGCGCAGGATGTGCGGGTGATTCTGATTATTATAGCCGACCGTCTTCGCACCATGCGCACGCTGGAGCTTTATGCCCCCGAAAGCCATCAGAAAATCACCTCCGAAGTAAGTTATCTGTATGCTCCAATGGCCCATCGCCTGGGCCTCTACAACATTAAGTCGGAGATGGAAGATTTGGTGATGAAGTTTACCAATCACGATATGTACAAATTTATTGCACGTAAGCTCAACGAAACCAAAAGAGCCCGCGAAAAGTACATCAGTGCCTTTATAGAGCCGCTTAGTCAGGAGCTTAACGGGCAGTCGTTGCAATTTGATATTAAGGGACGTACCAAAACCATCAACTCCATCTATCATAAAATGAGAAAGCAGAATGTGGAGTTCGAACAGGTGTACGACCTGTTTGCCATTCGTGTAATTTTAGACAGTGAATTGAAAAATGAAAAGGCCGATTGCTGGAAGGTCTATTCTATTGTAACCGACAAATACCAACCCAATCCCAGTCGATTGAGGGATTGGTTGTCGGTGCCCAAAAGCAACGGCTACGAATCGTTGCACACCACTGTGCTGGGCCCCGATCATAAATGGGTGGAGGTGCAGATACGTTCCCGGAGAATGGATGAAATTGCCGAACGCGGCCTGGCGGCCCATTGGCGATACAAAGGCATACATGGCGAAAAAGGAATGGAGCGGTGGTTGAATAATATACGGGAGGTACTGGACAATCCTGAAGTTAACGCCGTAGATTTTATCGACGATTTTAAACTGAACCTATACGATGAAGAGGTTTTTGTGTTTACCCCAAAAGGCGATTTGCGACGATTGCCCAAAGGGGCTACCATCCTGGATTTTGCCTTTGATATTCATACACAAATTGGCAAAAAGTGTGTGGGCGCAAGAGTCAATCAAAAGAATGTGTCCATTAAATATGTATTAAAAAATGGTGATCAGGTAGAGATTCTTACCGCCTCAAATCAGGCGCCCAAACAGGATTGGCTCAATATTGTAGCCACTTCAAGGGCACGCACCAAGTTGAAACAGGCGCTTAGAGAGATTCAGTACAAGGAGGCCGAAATAGGCAGGGAGCTGCTGGTGCGGCGGCTTAAAAACTGGAAACTGGAATTGAACGATCAGATTATTGCTCTGCTCGTTAAGCAGTTTAAGTTTAAAACAGTGCACGATCTGTACAGGGCTCTTGCTATCGATAAGTTGGATGTGGTAGCAATAAAGGAGGTTTTGCAAAAGGAACGCAACAAAGAGAGCTCCGAAGCCGATACGGGCGTACGCAGTGCCGAAAATTTTGTGGCACCAGTTGCCGAAGAGGTGAGTCTGGGCGGAGATGTGCTGCTGGTAGATAATAATTTGAGTAAAGTGGAATTTCAGTTAGCCAAATGTTGCAGCCCCATTTTTGGAGACGAAATTTTCGGATTTGTCTCTGTGAAAGGTGGCATTCGTATTCACCGCACAAACTGTCCCAATGCACCCGATATGATTGAAAAATATGGCTACCGCATTGTTGAGGCCAGCTGGAGCGGCGAAGCGGGCGGCTCCTATCAGGTTTCGTTAAAGGTAACCGGGGCCGATGATATTGGCATAGTAACCAATATTTCGCAAGTGGTATCAAAAGAGATGGGGTTAAAAATGAGATCCATAAATGTAAGCTCCCAGGAGGGCGTCTTTGAGGGTACGCTTTCGGTTTTTGTAAGTAATAAGCAGTTACTCACCACCCTTATAAAGAAAATAAAAAATATAAAGGGTGTCTATTCAGTTTCGCGGGTGGATGCAGGTTCGTAAAAACAGGTTGAAGTTTAACGATTGTTGAAATCTCACTTGACTTTTTCGTAGATGTTTCCTATTTTCAAGGTTTAAATTAATTAAATTTTAATCTCATGGCAGACGAGAAAATTATTACCCTGGCTACACGCTCGTATGAGCATGCACAGGTTGTTCAGTCGGTACTGGAGAACGAAGGGATAGAGTGCTTTCTAGAGAATGTAAACCTTCTTCAGGGCGCAGTTTCTTCCGGTGTTAAAATACGCATTCGCGAATCGGACCTGGAGCATGCGGTTAAAATTATGGAGTCGATGGAGAAAGAGGAACTTCATAAGGCACAAGGACATAAAAAAGGCCGGCCCTCTAAAGCGCGTGTTTTGCTGCCGGTGGATTTTAGTGACTATTCCGAAAAAGCCGCGGTTATGGCCATGGACTGGGCCATACGTCTTAACGCCGAACTCATGGTACTACACGTTTTTTACAATCCCGTGATCAATACGCTTCCCTTTGCTGAAGCCTATATTTACGATACCAGTATGGATGAGATGCTCATCGATTTGGAAGAAAAATCCCGCGATGACATGGACCGCTTTGTTTCGTTTTTGAAAAAAAGGAGGGAAGATAAAGGGGCTGAAAGCCTGCCCATAAAAACTAAGACGATTCGTGGCGTGGCCGAAGAGGAGATTGTACGTTTCAGCATCGATTACAATCCCACTGTGATTATTATGGGCACACGCGGAAAAGACCGCAAAGCATCCGACCTTATTGGCAGCGTTACTGCCGAAGTGATGGAGACTGCCCGGGTGCCGGTGCTGGCAGTGCCCGAAGATTTTAAATACAAGGGTATTCAGAATATGGCCAATGTATTGTATGCTACCAATTTTGATGAAGCGGACTTTAGGGCACTGGAAAAGCTTGAGAAGTTGGTTAAATCGCTGGAGGTGAAAATATTTTTTGTGCATGTAGGCGGTGAATCCAACGATAAATGGAACAAGGTAAAGATGGAGGGATTGCGTGAGCATGTGGCCGAAAAATTTCCTAATACAGCCATTGAGTGCGATATAATAAAAAATGAGGATTTCTGGATTGGTATAGAGGGTTATGTCCGTCAAAAAAACATCGACATAATATCGCTCACTTCCCGTCGCCGCAATATTTTTGCGCGTTTGTTTAATCCCAGTGTGGGTAAAAAAATGCTTTTTCACACTACTACTCCTCTATTGGTGTTTCATGCTTAAAGATGTTCATGGTTTTATCGGGCCAAAGTTTTGGTTTTGCAGAGCCAATTGTCCCCGCCGGCTCATCCGGTGTGGGCTGCTTTTATTATGGGTGGTTGTTGCGGGTAATTCTTATGTCTATAGCCAGGAGCGCTATCTGGTAGAGGGGCGCGTTATTGTTCAGTCGGGTTCACCTGTTGGTGTAAAGGCTCAATATGTGATGAACGGCAACCCCCGGATGCTCTCGCTGAATGCCGGAGGGGAGTTTGCAGTCAAACTGGAGTGGGACAACGAATACCTCTTCGAGTTCCAAAAATCCGGCTATATCACCAAATCGGTGCGATTTTCCACCCGGGTTTCCAATGAGGCTGCGAAAAAATCTTTACAACCCTATCTCCTGATGGTCGAGTTGAGTCCGCTGATGAAAGATGTGGACACCGCCTATTTCAGAAGCCCGGTAGGTTATGTGCGTTACAGCGAAGCAATTAATGATTTTGAACCGGTAACCGATTACGACCTCATGGTAAAATACAGCCGGAATGTTCCAGAAACCCGGAAAACCAAAGCCCCTGCGGGCACTAAAAAAAACGGTACCTCTGCAAGTATGAAACAGGGGCAGACCATAACCGGTAATTCTCCTGCTTCAGCCGATCTGCCCGGAGCAGATTCAGCTCTTTTGAATGGCCCGTCCATAACTATGAGTTCTCCCCCGGAGTCCCCTGCATTGATATACCAACAGATTTATCGTTTTGAATCATCTTATCCACAGGGGATTACCACTGACACTTTTCGGATTGGCCGGCAAACCATTTACCGTTATATTCTTGAAAAGGAGCTGAAAAGGTCAGTTTTCCTGGAGGTAACTCACGATTGGGGACCTACCTTTTATTTTATCAATCAAAATCCCAATTTTTACCGGTGTATCAGCCAAAGCAGCTTTGAAAATCAATTGTATCACTCCCAATAGAGTACTCAATGGTGAGCCTGAAAGGGTTGAGGATTAGGTGTATTTTTTTACTACCGAAATAAAAAGCCTACTTTTGGGAGTAGATTCAATCTTTAAAATTATGTAATATATGAAATCCATCAGAGGATTTGCCAGTGATAATAATTCGGGTGTGCATCCACTCATTATGGAGGCAATGGTTGCTGCTAATCACGGACATGTGACGGCCTACGGCGATGATGCTTTCAGTGAGGCTGCTAAACAGTTGTTTAAGGAGAATTTTGGCCATCAGGCTGAAGTATTTATGGTTTACAATGGCACCGGTGCCAACGTGATTGCTATTCAGGCGCTAACCCGCTCATTTAATGCGGTAATTTGTGCCGAAACAGCGCACATCCAGGTAGATGAGTGTGGCGCGCCCGAGAAACATTCAGGCTGTAAATTATTAGCCGTCACCACGCCCGATGGCAAGCTGACGCCCCAATTAATTCAACCGCATTTACATGGATTTGGTTTTGAGCATCACGCGCAGCCAAAGATGGTTTCCATCTCGCAGACCACCGAAATGGGAACTGTATATTCGCTTGAAGAGATAAAGAGGCTGGCCGATTTTGTGCACAGGCAGGGATTGTTTCTGCACATGGATGGTGCACGTATCTCAAATGCAGCAGCTTCGCTCAATTGTTCATTTAAGGCCATGACAGCGGAGTTGGGTGTGGATGTGCTCTCCTTTGGTGGAACCAAAAACGGAATGATGTTTGGCGAGGCGGTGGTATTTCTCAACTCCAGCCTGGCTGCCGACGTTAAATATATTCGCAAACAAACCACACAACTTCACTCGAAGATGCGCTTTATTGCGGCTCAGTTTATCGCTTACTTCGCCGATGAGTTGTGGCGTAAGAACGCCCTTCATGCCAATCGCATGGCTCAGTTGCTCAGTCAGGAATTAAAGGGTGTGCAAGGCGTTGAAATCACCCAAAAGGTGGAGGCCAATGGTGTATTTGCCCGTTTGCCCCAGGCGGTTATAAAGCCGCTGCAGGAGGCTTTTTTCTTCTATATTTGGGATGAGCATCGCAACGAAGTACGTTGGATGACCTCTTTTGATACCACTCACGAGGATATTGAAAAATTTGTTGCCCGGCTGAAAGAATTACTGGCCCATGTATGACGCTACTGATCAGAGGGAACACCGTAAGAGAGAGTGGAAACGCATGATGTACAGCCTGGTCTTTCCGGGTTTTGTATTGCTGCTTATGTTTGCTGTGCGCAGTATTGAATCGTTGGAGCATGCCAACTGGTATTTCCTGGGGGTTAGGCCATTAAGGGCGGAAGGTTTAATCGGGATCATTACCTCCCCCTTTATCCATGCCGACTGGGGCCATTTGTGGGCCAATGCAGTCCCTTTTTTGGTGCTGGGTGCAGGCCTGTTCTTCTTTTATCGCGACATTGCCCTTAAGGTCTTCCTATGGATATACCTTTTGGGTGGGGCCTGGCTATGGTTTGGTGCCCGCGATGCCTGGCATATTGGCGCCAGCGGACTGGTTTATGGATTGGCTGCCTTTCTGTTTTTAAGCGGTGTTTTAAGAAACTACATCCCTCTCATGGCGTTGTCGTTGCTGGTCGTTTTTCTGTATGGCAGTTTGTTTTGGGGACTCTTTCCGGTTCAATGGCTGGTAGAGTATTCCTGGGAAGCTCACATGTGGGGAGCGTTGGCAGGAATAGTAACTGCCATTGTATTTCGCAAAGAGGGACCCTCCAGGCCACCTTCGCCGTTTGAGGAGGAGGACAGCCTCACCCCGACCCTCCCGCCACAGCGGGAGGGTTGAGTAAGGCTTCTTATTCCCCCGTCATAATCAGCATGGGATCACCAACCAGATTTTGATAGATAGGTCGATAACGCATGGTATCGTAGAACTTGGCTACATTGACTTTTTTAATGCTCTGCCCTTTCTCATCTTTTTTCACGGCTTCGATGGAAACGAAATCAAATTTACCATCCCGAACGCACACCATCTTACCATGAAGGTCTTTGCCTATCAGGTCCATGGCTATGTTACCGTAGGCCGTGGGCACGATGGAGTCTAAAGCATCGGGTTGACCCGAGCGCACCAGATAGCCCAGCTTTTGGTTAATAATGTTGATCTCCTGGCCACCATTGTATTTGGCCGACATTTTTTTAAGCTGGCTGCCCACCAGTTCGCCAATACCTCCTAATTTTTTGTGGCCAAAATTATCGGTTTCCAGACTTTCAAAGACTTCAGTTTCACCTTCCATATGAGCCCCTTCGGATACCAGTACTACCGCGTATTTGCTTGGGTTGCGGTTACGGTCCTCCACCAGGAGTTGAGTTAGCTGATCCATGTTAAAGGGGTGCTCGGGGATTACGCACCGGTCGGCAGCTCCGCTTACCGTAGGCAGAAGCGCCGAAAAACCAGCGTTGCGTCCAAATACTTCCAATACCAGAAACCGCTCATGGGAGCCGGCGCTGGTTCGCAGCGCATGGGTCAGTTCAATGGTGCGGGTAATGCAGGTACTGAAACCGATGCAATATTCGGTGCCGGGCACATCGCCGTCCATGGTTTTTGGGATGGCTATTACTTTAACTCCCTCATTGTGAAGCCTGAGGCCGTAGCTGAGTGTGTCGTCCCCTCCAATGGGTATCAGATAGTCTATATTCAGATATTTGAGATTTTCCAATGCCTCGGGCGTCAGGTCGTTTATCTGGTCTTTGTATTTTGACTTCAGGTGATGAGGCACATCCTTTAAGGGGACCTTGTCGGCCTTGGTGCGGCTCGAATGAAGAAAGGTACCGCCTGTACGGCCGATCTTGTCCACCAGGGGCTGTGTCAGTTCCATGCAAAATTCCTGCTCCTCAAAAGGCTTTGAAGGGTCGATGGAGATAACGCCCTTCCACCCGTTGCGGATGCCGATTACCCGATAGCCTTCGCGCAGTGCCCTTAATGTGGTTGCACGTATAGCAGGGTTCAGGCCCGGCACATCACCGCCTCCGGTGAGAATTCCAATGGTTTTGCCATTTTTGGTGCTTGTAGTCATAGTTATTGTGGCTTTGAAATTGTTAAATGGTTGTGGTTTTAATCAATAGATTGGTTTTCACAAGATATAAATAAAATTGATTGTTTCAAAACCTATCCTTTATATGTTTTTTCAATCAGCCCCATTTTGTGCATCAGGAATGATGCATTCAGTTTTTGACTGATGCCGGGCTTCAGCTTGTAATCGAACACCAGCTGGTCATTTTCGAGCTCTACCTCAAAGCAGTGGTTGGTGGCAATGGCGGGGTGTTTGTCGGCCAGTAGGCCCACTCCCAAATCATGCGTGGCAATCACCACAATGGCACCCAGTGCGATTAATTTTTCCAGCAGTCCTACCGTCCCTGTGTGCTTGTCCTGGCTGTTGGTGCCGCGCAGTATCTCATCCAGAAACACCATGGTTTTGGGTTGCTCCTCAACTTGTTTGATGATGCTTTTAAGTCGTACAAGTTCGGCATAGAAGTAGGATTGGTTTTGTGCCAGTGAGTCGCGTATATTGATGCTCGAAACCAGCAAACAGGGTGTGAATCGGAAATGGGTGGCGCAAACCGGAGCCCCATTCATAGCCAGCACAAGATTGACTCCCATGGCGCGCAAAAAGGTGCTTTTTCCGGCCATGTTGGCGCCGGTGATCACCATCACTCTGGGGCTTTTGTGTAAAGATATGTCGTTGTTAACCCTGGCTTTTGAAGGGATTAGCGGATGCCCAAGACCATGGGCTTCCAGGGTAAAAGTACCTTCCACCGGCCCGGGAAACGTGGTATGTGGATTATTAAACCGGAAAACAGCAAAGCCAAACAGCGCATCGATGGAAGTGAGGGCTTCAAACCAACCGGGAACCACCATCTTATGCCTCCCTTTCCATTGCTGAAGATGGATGTAGGTATGCAGGTCGAAGAGAACCAGGCTGTTAAGTAAGAGTGAGATGAGCATGTTATTGCGGTAATCGAAACGCTCCAACAGCCTGAAAAGCTTTTTAAGTGACTCACTGGCGGTGAGATCGTCGTGTGAGAATGTCAGCTTCATATCTGACAACAGCGACGAATGAAACGATTCTGCCTCCACCAGCTTTATCAAAGCGGCGTATTTTTTAAAAGTACCGGCACTGTTACTCAAATTTTCGTGAGCCTGGCTTACCTTTTTATGATAGCCATAAAGAATAAAATAGGCAGCCACAAGAGGTGCAATTACCCACGAAGGCGCAAGGGCTCCGCTTATGATAAGGGCCAGACACGTTGCCATAATAAGCGGATAAAGGTAGGATATGAGCTTGAGGGTCAGCAGATTTTCCTGCGATTGGTTAAGCCAGCGCTGCAATCGGCTTACTTCATTCCCATTTTCGGAGGTGAGCAGGCCCCGGGCCCGGAAGGACTCCACAAAATCAGCTTTTTTTGAAAGTTCTTCAATGGCTTCCTGTTTTTCTCTAATGGATGAAGCCTGCTGCAATGGTGTACAAATTCCTTCAGCAAATTTCGCCGTTCCGGTTCGTGTTACGCAACGGTTAAGATACTGAAAAAGGGAGCCTTCCCCAAAAAGATCAAGATCGCCGGCAAGTGCCGGATTCAGACTTTCGAAATTCTTACCCTCTTCAAAGCCGGCAAACTGATAGTCGAGATATTTTAATTCATTGTTATTCAGAAGGATCTTAGTCTTCACCAGCCTTTCACGGGCATGGTAGAGCAGATCCCACTTTACAACGGCTAAAAATGTTGCCAGCGCCAATGCGGAAAACCAGAGATAGATAGAGCGGTAATCACTTTTGATGTAAAAAATCAAAAGGGCAATAAATGCCAGGAAAAAGAGAGAGCGCAAAGCAAAAAAAAGGCGGAAATATTTGGTGAGCTTTTGCGATTCTGCTTCGAGTTGACCGATTCTTCGTTTGAAGTGTTGAGCAGGAGAGGTGGACATGGACATGGGGTGATAATGGAAAGATGCCTGCCTGCCTACTGGCAGGCATCTTTCCACATTCTTTACAATACATAGTTGCGGTTACTTGTACATCTTATCATGCTCTCAAGTTTCCTATCTCTCCCCTTTGGGAGAGCTGGAGGGGGGCCCCTTTCTACAAACTCTTTATCTCCGCCACCAGCTTTTGAATAGAATCCTTGGCATTTCCAAAGAGCATGCGGGTTTTATCGTTAAAGAAGAGATGATTTTCAATGCCTGCATAGCCTTTGCCCATTCCTCTTTTCATCACAATAATGTTTTTGGCCTGGCCGGCTTCGATGATGGGCATTCCATAAATGGGGCTGCCCGGGTCGAGGTGTGCCGCCGGGTTAACCACATCGTTGGCACCCACTACAATGGCCACATCCACATTGGGCATATCGGGATTTATGGTGTCCATCTCCACCAGTTTTTCATAAGGCACGTCGGCTTCGGCCAGCAGTACGTTCATGTGTCCCGGCATACGGCCCGCCACAGGGTGAATGGCATATTTCACTTCTACGCCCTTACTCTCCAGTAAAGTATCCAGCTCGTGGGCGGCGTGCTGAGCCTGAGCCACTGCCAGTCCATAGCCGGGGATAACCACTACCTTTTGTGAATAGCTGAGCAGTACCGCGGCATCGCTGAGAGTGATCTCTTTGATGATGCCCTGCTCGCCTTCTGCAGCTGCTCCCCCGCCACCACCGAAGGCGCCAATGATTACGTTAAGCAGAGAGCGATTCATAGCATTACACATGAGTATGGTTAAGATCATACCTGCGGAGCCTACCAAAATCCCTCCCAATATCATTGCCTGGTTGTTGTAAATAAATCCCGCCATGGCTGCTGCAATACCGGTAAAAGCGTTGAGCAACGAGATGACCACCGGCATGTCGGCCCCGCCTATGGGCATCACGAATGTTACACCGTACAACAGCGACAGTGCAAAAAGAGCATAGATAACCCAAATCATTTGCAAAGGCGGATTGCCCGCCTGTCCGGCAGGCAGGGGAGAAGCCACTATCCAGATTCCTATTCCCAAAACTACCGCCAACAGCACCAGATTCAGCCAGGTCATAAAGGGTTTCTTGATGTCGCCCACTTTTCCGTCCAGCTTTCCATAGGCAATCATACTGCCGCTGAAAGCCACTGAGCCAATGATAAGGCCCAGCACGGTAACCAGTATGGAACCCACATCGCCAGCCAGGGCATGGGGATATTCAAGCAATGCCACCAGCGCCGATGCGGCGCCGCCCGTGGCATTATACAACGACACCAGTTGTGGCATGGCGGTCATCTTAACCCGGCGTGAGATAATCCATCCGGCAGCCGTGCCCACGCCAATGGCTGCCAGAATGATCCATACATTGGCTAATGAAATGCCTGCCCCGGCATGATCTTTATGCAACAACAGGGTGGTAAGCATGGCCAGTCCCATGCCACCTGCAGCCCAAAGGTTACCTTTGCGTGCGGTTTCGGGATGGGAGAGAAGTTTAAGGCCATATACAAACAGAAGTGCGGCAATGAGGTAGCTTAATTCCAGCAGAGTGCTGCCAACGGTGTATTCTACCCCGTCAAGAACGCCTAATACTTTATCCATAATTTCTATTTTTTCTTCTTTTTAAACATTTCGAGCATTCTGTCGGTCACTGCAAAGCCGCCCACCACATTTAAGGTGCCAAAGATAAGGGCCAGAATGCCCAGTACCAGTTCCAGTGAGAAGGTGGAAAGATCGGCATGACCTACCAGAATAATACCTCCTATAATAATAACCCCGCTGATGGCATTGGCCCCCGACATGAGTGGTGTGTGCAAAACCGCCGGAACATTTGATATCACTTCGATACCCAGAAAAATGGATAGAGCAATAATAAATATTTCTTCTTTGTAAGTAAAGAAGTATTGTAGTACAGTTTCCATATCCTAATTTATTTTTTTTCTTTTGAGTTTTCGATGACTGATTTCACCCGCTCGTTGAAAATTTCACCCTGGTGGGTAATGCAGGTGCCTTTTACAATGTCGTCGTCAAAGTTGAGGTTGAGGGAACCCTCTTCGCCTATGATGAGTTTTAAAAAGTTGAACGCGTTTTTACCAAACATGCGACTGGCATCCACCGCCATTTGTGCCGGATAGTTTGACTGGCCGATGATGGTAACACCTTGGTGAACAATGGTCTCATTGTTTTTAGTCAGTTCGCAGTTGCCACCGGTGGAGGCAGCCAAATCGATGATGAGCGAGCCCGGCTTCATGGTCTCCACCGCAGCTTTAGAGATGAGCAGGGGGGCTTTCTTTCCGGGAATTTGGGCCGTGCAAATTATTACGTTGGCTCTGGCCGCCTGCCGGTCAATGGCTTCCTGCTGTTTCTTTTTGTAATCCTCGGTTTGTTCCACGGCATAGCCGCCTGCTGCCTTATCTTCAACAGCTCCCTCTACCTCCACAAACTTTCCACCCAGGCTCATCACCTCTTCTTTCACGGCTGAGCGCACGTCGAATACCTGAACCTGAGCTCCCAGCTTGCGCGAAGTGGCAATGGCCTGAAGGCCAGCTACTCCTGCGCCCAGTATCAGCACATTAGCCGGGCGAATGGTGCCTGCGGCGGTCATAAACATGGGAAAGAAAGTGGGGAGTCGGAGGGCTGCTTCCAAAACCGCCTTATAACCCGCTACGGTTGCCATAGAGGATAAGATGTCCATGGCCTGGGCACGGGTGGTGCGCGGAATGGAATCGAGACTGAAAGAGGTGAGACCCTTCTTCAGAAACGATTCAACCAGTTTGGTCTCCCAAAGGGGATTGAAAACACTGATCCAAACCTGTTCCTTTTTTATGAGAGCCAAATCGTTATTGTCAGGAGGCTGTATTTGCAATAGTACCGCTGCACTTTTAAAAACGGCCTCCCGGGGAACCACTTTGGCTCCGGCGGCCTCGTAGTCGGCATCGGCAGAGAATGCCTTTGTGCCGGCTGACTGTTCCACCACCACTTCCACTTTAGCAGCTACAAGCTCTTTAACCAACTCCGGAAGCAACGCCACACGCGTTTCATCTCCGGACTCTTTGAGTAAGCCAAGAATCATAGAAAAATCGTTTTTGTTGAAAATTGCCCTAAAAGTAGATAAATTTTCGGAGAGTTCAATAATTATTCAATGGATTGATACAGGACGATTATTCTCAACAGACTCCATCCCTGCGGTTGCCAATGACAGATCTCGTCCCATCTTGCCCGATGTTGCGATCTTGTCGAACCACTACCCAAGGTTCCAGCGGGGTCTCCTTTTTTGGACCCCGCGGTCTGAACCCCAGAATGATATGTCTGTGCAAAAATGGATCCAAGGTCTCTTGCCAGGAGACCTTAATCGAACCCTTTTTCCTCTGTCATTCCCTCATAATTCCCAATGCAAATTGGATAATCACTCGGAATAACAAGGTGCAGAGCTCAAAGTGTTTTGTAAAGGAGAAAAATTTTCCGTTATTGCATCTTCTAATGACATTAACTCCTATTTTTAATTTATAATATATTGAAGATGAGACGGGTATTTATTTTAATATTTTTGATTTCAACAGGGTCAACAGCACTGTTCGGTACAGAAAAGCGTCCTCTTGATTTTACCGACTACGACGATTGGAAGAATCTGAAGAATTATAAAATTTATCCCGATGGACACTGGGTAACCTATGAAATAAACCCACAGCAGGGAGACGGTTATCTCTACCTTTACAACACCCTAAAAGGTCGGCTCGATTCGGTACCACGAGGCCGTTCGGCTCTGTTTAGTCCTGAGAACGATTTTGTGGTGTTTCGGCTGGTGCCTCCTGCCGATACCTTGCGTGCTATGGAACTGGCAGGAAAAAAAAAGGATAAGATGCCCAAAGATTCCCTTTGTGTTTGGAATTTGAACACAGCTGCCAAGACTTTCTTTGCCGGGGTAAACTCCTTCAGGGTTCCATATAAAGGGGCCAACTGGTTATCTATTAAATTTGACAAATCAACGGTGCCTAAAGATACTTTGAAGCGTAAGTTCAAGTCGGAAGGGACGCCCGTATTGCTCTTTCGTCCGGCTACGGGTGACACTCTGCGGCTTGAGCATGTAACTCAATACGACCTGGCACGTGAGGGCAAAGGCGGCTATTTTGTGGAGTCGTTGGGTGATTCGGTGGAAGAAACCCGGGTGCATCGCTTTGATGCCAATCGCTGGACATTGACACAGCTGTTCCAAAGGGCCGGAAATTCTGCTAAGATTACCTCCTCGGATAAGGCCGACCAGGCGGCGCTGCTCTACTCGCCCGATACGACCAGTGTCAAGACCTATCGTCTTTTGTACAGAGATGACAAATCGGATGGTTTTTCCACCATTGTTGACACCATGACCGCCGGGCTTGATTCTGGTTATTGTGCCAGCCGGTATGGCCCACTTTATTTTAGCCGCAACGGGAAGCGACTCTTCTTTGGCGTTCAAGCGAGACCGGTACCGGAACCTAAAGATACCCTCACCGATGACGAGAAGGCACATGTGGATATTTGGAACTGGAAGGATTTAAGACTTCAGCCTATGCAGAAAAAGCAATTGGAGAGTGATAAAAAGAGAACATATTTATCGGTTTACCATCCCCGCCAAAAAGAGGTAATTCAACTGGCTCACCAACAGGTATTCCCGGTAACACTTATAGATCATGGTAATGGAGATTACGCTTTGGGTTATGATTCAACGCCCTATCTGAGAGCCTCCTCCTGGACCGGGAAACGATTGCAGGATGTTTATCTGACAGATGTTAACACCGGAGCGCAATCGCTGTTGCAGCAGGCGGTGGAGAGTACCCATGGACTCTCACCCGATGGGCGGTATTTCTATTGGTATGCGCCTCAGGACAGCAACTATTATGTGATGGATGTGATAAAGAGAAAAACACGTTTGCTGACCGGCGATATTGATGTTCCACTTTATAATGACTGGCACGATGAACCTTCCGAGCCACGTCCCTTTGGTGTGGCCGGTTGGAGTGCCGATAACCGGTACCTGCTGGTTTATGACCGTTTCGACATCTGGAAGTTCGATGCCACCGGCAAGGAGCCGCCTTTGCTGCTGACTCATGGTGGCGGACGTCAAAAATCCATTCAACTTCGATACGTCAGGCTCGATACCGATGAATTGGCCATAGAATTGAGCCGGCCTCTGCTTTTGTCTGCATTTCAGATTTATACCAAGCAGTCGGGATTTTACCGGCTTTTCAATGCCCAATTGTCTGCATTGATAATGGAAGATGTCTTATTCGGAAGACCGGTGAAGGCCAGAGAAACTGAAACTTTGCTGGTGCAAAAGGGTGATTTTAATCACTCTCCCGAACTCTATCTGACCAATACAAAGCTGGAGGATTTAACACCGGTTTCCACCACCAACCCCCAGCAAAAGGAGTACCGTTGGGGCAACATTCGTTTGGTGAGCTGGGCCGGTTTTAATGGCGAAGTGCACCAGGGATTACTGGTTACGCCCGAAGATATGGACAGCACCCGGAAACATCCTATGGTTCTATATTTTTACGAGCGTTCCTCCGACCGTCTGCATAATTATTATGCTCCGGCGCCCAGCCGCTCTACCATTAACTGGACGTTTTATGCCAGCAACGGCTATGTTGTTTTTGTACCTGATATTACCTATCGTACAGGCGACCCCGGGCTAAGTGCCTACGAGGCCATCATGAGCGGCACCCAAACCATGCTGGAGAGATTTCCCTTTATAGATGCTGATAATATGGGCTTGCAGGGGCAGAGCTGGGGCGGTTATCAAACAGCCTTTATGGTAACCCGTACCAACCGCTTTAAGGCGGCTATGGCAGGCGCTCCGGTAAGCAATATGACCAGTGCTTATGGTGCCATTCGATGGGGAACCGGTAGGAGTCGCATGTCTCAGTACGAACATACTCAGAGCCGGATAGGGGCTACCTTGTGGGAGGACCTGCCCAAATACATTGAGAATTCACCTCTCTTTTTTGTGCCTCAAATCGAAACCCCCCTGTTGATGATGCACAACGACAATGATGGCGCTGTTCCATGGTACCAGAGCATTGAATTGTTTACGGCCATGCGTCGGCTCAATAAACCTGCATGGCTGCTGGTGTATAATAATGAGGAGCATAACCTCACCCGCCGGGCCGATTCAAAAGACCTAAGCCGACGAATGATGCAGTTTTTCGACCATTACCTTAAAGGGAAATCTGCCCCACAATGGATGGAGAAGGGAGTTACGGCTTTGGAGAAGGAGTTGTAAAATTAGAAAACGTTTGCCTGCCGCCTGCCTGCCGACAGGCAGGGTAGGCAGAGAAGAGGGAAGTGAGAAGAAAAAGATTGAAGAGATTGATGGAAAAAGATTGAAAGCTTTTGTTACCTTGTTTATCTTAAACTTTGAACTGCCTTCTTCTCCTCCTTTAATCCTTAATCCTCTTTCAGTTCTTTTGTCTGACATCCACTTCTCCAATTTTTCCTAAACCAATTGGTTGTTTCAAAATGGGGCAGTATTTTTACAATAAATTTATAAACAATCAGCTATGTGTAAAAGATTTTTATTGATTTTGCTCTTTTTCCTTTGCGTGGCCCTTGTGCCTGCACAAAAAAAGATAAATGTAGTGGTAATAGGTGCCCATCCCGACGATTGCGATATTCAGGCAGGTGGTACCGCCCTTAGGTTTGCAGATGCGGGGCACAATGTACTGTTTGTATCGGTGACCAATGGTGATGCCGGTCACTATGAGAAGGGTGGCGGTGCTTTGGCCAAAATCAGAAGGGCCGAGGCTCAGGAGGCGGGCCGTCGATTTGGCGTGAAGTATGTGGTGTTAGACTATCACGATGGCGAGCTGATGCCCACACTCGAAGTACGTCGCAGTTTGATAAGGCTGATTCGTGAATGGAACGCCGATATTGTGATTGGCCCGCGTCCTTACGATTATCACCCCGACCATCGCAATACGGCCATCGCTTTGCAGGACGCCGCTTTCATGGTTATAGTGCCCAACATTGTCACCGATACGCCCGCTTTAAAGAAGAATCCGGTGTTTTTGTATGTCAACGACCGATTTACAAAACCCTATCCCTTTACACCCCAAATAGCGGTAGATATTACCGATGTTTATCCACGCAAGGTGAGAGGTATAGCCGCACACGCGTCGCAGCTTTTCGAATGGCTGCCCTGGCTGAATGGGGTATTGGATCAGGTGCCTGAAGGGGAGGCTGAGCGGTTGGAGTGGGTAGCGAACTTACGGAAGCCGAAGATAAACGATCAAACACGTGAATGCCTTATAAAATGGTATGGGGAAGCCAAAGGCGATAAAATAGAGATGGCTGAAGCATTTGAGATCTGTGAGTACGGGTATCAGCCTACCGAAAGTGAGATACGTACTCTCTTTCCCATGTTGAATGAAAGGTAATAATAAAAAAAGCCGCCTGGAAAAGGGGCGGCTTTTAGTATAGCAGGAAAAGCTTATTACTGTTTGTCCAGCTCTTTCCAAACCAATGCGCTGGCGCCAACAATAGCGGCGTCGCCGAAATCCAGTTCCGAGGGGAGTACTTTTATTTTGTTCTTAAAAATGGGTAACAGATACTCATTCATGTATTTAATAGTGGGTTTAAAAATGTAGTCGCCGGCTGCGGTGGGGCCACCAAATAGAAAGATGGCTTCCGGGGAGAGATGATGCACTGTATCTGCCAGTCCCTGACCCAGATATCTGCCTGTGAGTTCAAATACCTCAAGGGCAATTTTGTCTCCTTTTTGGGCGGCCTCAAAAATCTTTTTCGAGCTGAGCTCGTTATATGAGAAATCGGCCAGCAAGCTGTCTTCGGCATTGTATTTGGCCAGCAATTCCATTGCCGTTCGCTTCATGCCGGGTGCCGAGCAATAGGCTTCCAGGTGTCCTCTGGTGCCGCATCCACACAATCTTCCTTCGGGAATAAGCATGGTGTGCCCGCATTCACCGGCAAAGCCATCGTGGCCATAAACCAGGTCGCCATTTACTACCACACCACTGCCCACGCCGGTGCCCAGGGTGTACATCACAAAGTTTTTCATGTCCCGGGCGCCGCCATACACCATTTCACCAATAGCGGCGGCGTTGGCGTCGTTGGTAAGAGCAATGGCATAGGATTGAGGAAACTCTTTCCGGAGCTTTTCCACCACCGGCACTACCCCTTTAAAGGCAAGGTTGGGCGCATACTCTATGGTACCGCTGTAGTAATTGCCGTTGGGCGCTCCTACGCCAATGCCAAGGATCTCTAAATCTTCGTTCATCAGCTTCAACGATTTACTCATATCCTTAATCTCAAGGGCAAGTTCTTGTATGTACTTGTCCACATCGCCGTGTTTTGGGGTTTTAATCGATCTGGTAACCATTATGTTACCATCCTGGTCAACTGCACCAATGGCAGTATTGGTTCCTCCTATGTCAACTCCTATTGCTACTTTTTTCATTGTAAATGGTTTTATTTTTTGCAATAATACCTCAAATTTGTAGTTTTTACAAAGGTTGACAGCAACAAAATAAAATTAGAACTTAAAACCGGGATTATCTCGGGGATGGCTGCGCTTTTCATATTTCAAATCTTTAAGCAGGCTGCTGTTTACCGATATTGTAAAGAAATAGGATCTGTAGGCACCTGTAGGCACCAGGTTAAAACTCATATTCCAACAATGCAGGTTGCGGTTTATTCTCAGGTTGGTGTGCCCTATCTCATTGCGCTCGAGATTATAACCGGATGAAAAGTTCATCGACCATTTGGGCGTGAGTTCCAGATTGCCGTTGAGGTTGATGTCGGCCGTGAATTTTTTCTTATAATCCATACGCTCCTTATCGAATGCCCCCTGGGTGATACGCATATTGTAGTTAATAGAGAGGTTCCACGGGATGGAAAATTTGGCGTAGCCCTCCTCTGTGACATCCATTTTGCGAGCGACCTCATTCTGTTGGGGCATTGATAAATCATCCGGATCAACAGGTTCATCCGTGGGCGGCTGCTCGGGTGGTTCATTAGATACAGTGGTGCCTTCCTTCTTTTTTTTAAAAGTTTCGGAACCAAAATTAAGTCCAAAGCTCAGGTTGCCACTTTCCAGTCGGGCTATCTGCCGCTTCTCTTTCCACAATAGCCGGTCCACTCTCACCGGCCTTCCCTGGGCGGTGGTGTCGATGGTATAAGGGTCAAATGTAGCTCCAAAATTTATTGAGGTACCAAACAGTTTGGTACGGCCACTCATCGAAATTCTCGACCACTTCATCGAGTCGGCCAAAAAATTATAGGAGGTGCTGAAGTTAAGAGATTCCAGGATGGGTATCTTTTTAAAACCGGTGGTATCCTTCTGGCTCTTCACCTTCATCTCCAGGGTGTTGCCCAGGCTAATGCCCATGGAGCCCGATTCGCCTCGTCCGGGCACGCCATAGAGTGAATTTTCGTAAATTGAGTAGTCGTAGTGTACAACCTCGTCGCGCTGGGGGTCATAGTATTCCAACCAGTCGTAGTAACCATATTTTGGGTCTCCAAAATCGGGGCGGTAGGACATGCTCACCGAGGGCGTCATCACATGCCGCAGCGCATCTATCTTGTCACCAAAGAGCCACCGGCTGGGTTTGAAGAAGGTGTAAAGTTTGGTAGAGGTACCTATGGAGTAGCTGTAGTCGTACACCCTGTTAAAGCCCTGTATGGTGTCCGACACAACAATTTGTTGTTTGTCAGGATCGTAGTCTTTGGTGATGGATTTAAAATACCATCTTTCCGTGTAGTTAAAACTGGGGGAAAGGGTGAAATATTTTAACAATTTCAGGTTCATGCTCACCGGTACAGAGTGTTGCATGCCGTTTTTCCAGTCTTTGGTGATGCTGGAATTCATCAGTTCACTCTCTTTGGTAGAGATGTAGTTTTTAGCATTGCCTGTGTAGCTCATGCTTATTTTTTCGTACCAGGACTCTTTAGTGCCCAACCGTTTCCTGTTTTTGAACGGATAGATGCGGTTCATGGTCAGGGTAAGATCGGGCAAGGTGAGGTCGATGGTTGTATCACGGCTGTTTTGTGAGTGCAGCAGGTTGGCCGACAAATTAAAGGGGCTGTTGGCCCAGCGACGCGAGTAGGAGATGCTGGAGCGTTTGGTGTTTTGGGCCAAAACCTCCGGGTTGATGATGCTGCCTACATTGTTGCGATCGAATGAGCTGGTAGAGTAGTTTACGCTGGCCGAAAAAGTGCGAAAAGGATGTGCTTTAGCATCTTGCTGGTGCGACCAGGTGAGCGACATATCTTTTGATTTGCTGTAATCGGGCAGATCCTTTTCGCTGTTGATGTTGGTAATGTGTTGAAAGTTAAAGTTGCCGCCAAACCTGTAGCGGGCCTTATAACGTGAGCCAACGCGCGTCCCCCACGACCCGTTACCGTATATATCGCCTGTTAGTGAGAGGTCGAAATAGTCGCTGGCCGCCCAGTAATAGCCCCCCTCGCGCAAAAAGAAGCCCCGGTTGCTCTCCTCGCCGTAGGAGGGGAGAATAAAACCAGAATTGTATTTTGAAGTGCTGGGCACAAATCCAAAGGGTATGGCAATCGGCAAAATTACGTCCTCCACCACGAGGTAGGTGGGGCCGAAAATGATTTTTTTCCCCGGAATCACCTTGGCTTTGGTCATGTTTAGATAAAAGTGAGGATGGTCGTGGTTGGTGCAGGTGGTATATTTGCCGTCTTTGAGCAGATAGACGTTCTCTTTTAGCTTTTTAGCACGTTCACTGACCACATAGCCTTCCCCCTGTTCTGTTACCACATGCTCAATAATGGCTTTTTCGGTTTCAAAATTATACTTGATGGAGCGCATGGTGTATTCGCCACTGGGGTCTTTAAACACCGGAAGTCCGATTTCGGTGCCGGTGGAGTCGATTCGACCTTTGGCATAAGTAAGACTGCTGTCCAGATCAAGCTCGATATAATAAGCCGTCAGCAATATGTCGCGGTAGCCCACCTGAGCATCGCCATATAGATACACTTTGCCCTTGGTGAACTTTATAGAGTCGGAAGCATCGTATTTAATTTCAGCATCTATTACCTCCTTACGCGGACCTTGTTGTGAAATAGTATCTGGTTGCTGTGAGAGAGTATCTGCTTGCTGTGAGAGAGTATCTGCTTGTTGCGAAAGGGTGTCGGCGGGTTGCGAAAGGGTGTCGGTGCGTAATTCTTCCATAATTTGGGCCGCCAGAAGGTTGCCCGTCAGCAGGAGGATCCCTGTGAGCAGAAGGCTTCTTACGGTGGAGGGCAGGTATGGTGGGTATTTTATTGATGCCAAGATGGTGGGTTCTTTTATATTTTTTGGGCCAACTTCCCGGCCGCCTATGAGGACAAAAATAAATCAAAAAAACGGTCTTTGAAGTGCTTCTGCATCAAATTTGACATCAATAAACCTGCATACCGGGTATATTTTATATTTTTGGGATGAATTTTGTAAATTAAACAACCATATTTGTATGTTACCAGAAATAAATAACAGGCAGCATATGACAAATTTCAAACCTGCCTGCCGGTTGACAGGTAAATAATAATTTCCAAAATGCAAATAAACAGACAGATAAGGAGCTTGGAGAAAAATGCAAATTGGTTGAGATTTGTTTGTGTTTTTTGCCTTGCAGCGATTGCCAGCAATCTGGCCCAAAATGCTTTCGGGCAAAACCCCGTGAGCATTGGAATTAATACGGTGGTTATCGATGCAGGACATGGCGGACGCGACCCCGGTGCCTCGGGTTTCAAAACCCGCGAAAAGGATGTTGTGCTGGCCATCGGCCTTAAAGTGGGAGAGTATCTGAATCAGTATTTGCCCGATTTAAAGGTGGTTTATACGCGTTCCAAAGATGTGTTTGTTCCCCTTAATGAACGCGCTGAGCTGGCCAACCGCGTAAATGCTGATCTTTTTGTATCCATACATGCCAACTATATTTCAAATCCGAACATTGCCGGTGCCGAAACCTTCGTTTTGGGTTTGCATCGCTCAAAAGAGAACCTGGAAGTTGCTAAAAAGGAAAACTCGGTTATTGTGATGGAAGATAATTACAAGATGACCTATCAGGGGTTTGATCCCAACTCGCCGGAATCCTACATCATATTTGAGCTGATGCAAAATGTCTATCTCGATCAAAGCATTGAGGTGGCCTCTTTGGTGCAGGATCAGTTCTCGAGCCGGGTTGGACGCCGCAACCGGGGCGTGAAACAGGCCGGCTTTCTGGTGTTGCGTGAGACCGCTATGCCTGGCATTTTGGTGGAGGTGGGTTTCTTGAGCAATAAAGATGAGGAGCGTTTCATCAGTTCGGATGAAGGGCAAACCTATTTGGCTTCGGCCATTTACAGGTCTATTCGCGATTACAAGCTGAAATATGAGGCTCGTAACTCTTCGCTGCTTGAGAAACCGGAAGCGCCTACTGCGATAGCGGTGCCCGAAAAAGTTGTGGAGGCCAATGAGGCTATTGTCGCTGTAGAGCCTTTGGCTGCAAAGGATAAAAAACCTGAAAATGTCTTAGAATACCGCATCCAGGTGGCCATATCTAAAAAACCTGTTGAGAAGAACAAGGGGCCCTTTGCCCTTTTCGACGACGTGTGGGAATATCGCGAAGGCGATTATTATAAATATACTACCGGTCACTGCTATTCTCAAAAGGAGATATTAAAATTGCTGCCTGCAGTGCGGAAAAAGGTGCCCGACTGTTTTGTGGTGATGTTTAGAAACGGGGAGAAGGTGAAGAGGTAAGGGAGACGGGAGAAAAGAAGATTGAAGGAAAAAGATTGAGGGGATTGAAGGAAAAAGATTGAGGAAGACCGAAGACCGAAGACCGAGGACAAAGAGAAGGGAGGCACGTAGAGACGTATTGCCCTGCGTCTTTGGTCGAATCCCGCGAAAGGCCAGAGCCCGTGTAGAGAAAATCCACGAATTTTCTCCAATTCAGATTGAAAAACAGGCAATACTGTATCGGGTATGGCAGAACAATTTACGAATTTTCTTTGGTCAAAATGTAATTAGTTCAAAAATATAATCACATGAAGTTACAACGTGAGGTAAAAATCGGTTTCACTCTAATTGTTGCCATTGCTATTTTAGTATGGGGAGTTGGTTTTTTAAAAGGGAAGAATGTGTTTGATTCTGGCGATCGGTTTTACGGCGTTTACTCCCGTGTAGAAGGCCTTACCGAAGGGAGTCCCATCTTTTATAAGGGTTATAAAATCGGGACAGTGCAGCAGATAGATTTCCACCCCACGCAGAAGGGACAGTTCCTAATCTCCTTTTCATTGACAAAAAAAATAAAGCTTCCCTCCAATACGACAGCCCAGATATACAGTCTCGATTTAATGGGCTCCAAAGGCGTTCAGCTTTTGCCCGGCAGCAGCAATGAGATGCTTCAACCAGGTGACACTCTGAATACCAACGTTATGGGCGATTTAAAGGACCAGGTAAGCATGGAGGTGTTGCCACTGAAAGATAAAACCGAACGATTGCTGGTTAAGCTTGATACGGTTTTAACCAATGTCGGAAGGGTGTTTTCCGAAGAGAACAAGAAAAACCTGGATTATGGCATAAAGAATTTTAGCGGCATTATGGAAAATATGGAAGAGACTACCCGTCACCTGAGTGCATCCTTCGCGCAGGGTGGTGCCATTGATAATTCACTTTCCAACATCGACTCGATTACCTTTGCGGTTATGATGCAGAAAGAGAATCTGGAGGCTGCTATGTACAATCTGGTCGCCTTTAGTGCAAAGTTAAGAGATCTGCAATTAGAGTCAATGGCTGCCAGTGTGGACTCAAGTCTGAATACCATCAGCAGGCTTCTGCAAAGTGCGGAGGAGGGTGAGGGCAGCCTGGGCCTGTTGCTTTCGGATAACAGGCTCTACCTGAATATGGTAGATGCTTTGGCCAATCTCGACCGGCTGCTGGCCGACGTTCGCCATAATCCCGGGCGGTATCTGCACTTTTCGGCCATCGACCTTTCACCCAAAACCTTTGTGGGGGCGGGCGAACAAAAAGCAGAGGAACCCGCTATTGTTTTCAAATTGCAGGTGGCCCGTGCTTCTAACCCGCTCGAAATTAAAAATCAGATGGTTGAGGGAGGCTATCGGATTTTTGAGGATACCGATGGCAGGGAGTACATCTACACCGTTGGCGAAACCTCCTCTTATCGCGAAATTCTCTCTCTCAAAGAGAGGATTGCAGACAAATTCCCCGATGCCAGGGTGGTTGCTCTTGAGCATGGAAAACCGGTAAAATTAAAACGGGTTCTTAGAAAAATAGATGGAAATGACTGATTATTTGGTTAAACAGAAGGTTTAAAAAAAGAATTTGACCAATTTCATATTTATTTTTCCGAAAGGTACTCAATAGACTTTACTACAAGTTATTGAACACCCTGTTTAACACAATTACTGAGCGTTCAATAAGCTCATATACAGGCTTTTATATGGCATAACATTAACGGATTGACTACTAACCGGATATACTTTTTAAGGAAAAGTCAAGGGAATTGACATTTTTTTTTCCGGATTTTTTTTGCAATTTTTGTCTTTCCACGGGAACTTTATATTATTAACATAACACCAAGATGGAAGGCGCAGTATTGAATCAAAGTTGTAAACAAATCTGGAAAGGATGTTTGAATCACATTGAGTCATCGATACCCCAGGTTGATTTTCAAACCTGGTTTGAACCAATAGTTCCTGTAAAGTTGGAAAACAAAGTCCTGACCATTCAGGTACCCACTTATTTTTTCTACGAGTTTATTGAAGAGCAATACATTAATCTGGTGGGACAGGCCCTTAGACAAACCATTGGTCCTGGTGCCAAACTGGAGTACAGCGTGGTGATGGAAAAAAAGGAGTCGTCGTCTCAACCCCCTCTTACCGTTAATTATCCTGCTATGGGCGCCCATTTGTACAAGGAGGGGCGGCCTGCAAACAACAGATATGGCCGGCATGAAGCTACTGCCATACGTAACCCTTTTGTGGTGCCTGGTGTTAAAAAGCTGAATGTGGATCCTCAGCTTAACCGTGAATATACCTTTGTAAATTTTATTGAAGGCGATTGCAACCGACTGGCCCGATCGGCCAGCGAAGCAGTGGCCCAGAACCCCGGTAAAACGGCCTTTAATCCGCTTTTTATCTATGGCAACTCGGGTTTGGGTAAAACCCACCTGGCACAGGCCATTGGTTTGGAAGTACGACGGCTGCATCCGGATATGGTGGTATTGTATGTAAGTGCCAATAAGTTTTTTATTCAGTACACCGATGCTGTGGTTCGCAATGCACAAAACGATTTTTTGCATTTTTATCAGATGATAGATGTCCTGATCATCGACGACATTCAGGAGCTTGCCGGTAAAGAGGCCACTCAAAATACTTTCTTTCATATATTTAATCATCTTCATCAATCGGGCAAACAACTGGTGCTCACCTCCGACAAGCCACCTGTTGAACTGAAAGGCATGAAAGAGCGCTTGTTAACCCGGTTTAAATGGGGTTTGCCCGCCGATTTGCAGTCGCCCGGCTATGATACGAGGGTAGAGATACTTAAAAGCAAAGTGCAGAAAGACGGGATTATTATTTCCGAGGACATCGTGCACTACATTGCCTCACAGATTACAGACAATGTGCGGGAGCTTGAAGGGGCGCTCATCTCTTTGCTGGCTCTATCAACGCTTAATAAGGCCGAAATAACCATCGACATAGCTAAAAGCGTGGTTAATCGGCTGGTAAATAAGGTGCAAAAGGAGATAACGGTTGACCACATCGTAAAAAAGGTGTGCAGCTATTACCAGATGGATGCCTCTGCACTACAGACCAAATCACGCAAGCGTGAGATCGTTCAGGCCCGGCAGGCAGCCATGTATTTCTGTAAAAATCTCACCTCTTCTTCTCTTTCAGCCATCGGTTCACAGATCGGTCAGCGCGACCATTCTACGGTTTTGTACGCCTGTAAAGCGGTGAAGAACCTGATGGAAACCAACGTAAGCTACAAAAAGCAGATCAGGGAGATTGAACTGCTCATCCGCAGATGAATAATCGTTGCATAAGTTACGTATAGAAGATGGTATCAACGGGCGGCGAGTGAAAAAATGGTGGGTTTTTTGTGTAAGTCGGGTAGGTTTCCTCTCCAGTCAGCCGCTGTTTTGGTTTGTGCAAATGCGCCGGGCAGTGTAAGGTTGCAGGCAATACCGATAAGCGTTGCAGGCCGGCAGGCAGAAATTAAATCGTGGGCCAGCGCCATGTTGCGGTAGGGTGTTTCAATAAACAGCTGGGTCTGACCCTCCTGGCTGCTGCGTGCTTCCAGATGTTTTATCGCTTTTACCCGCTCCTCCTTCTGAATGGGCAGATAGCCGTTAAAAGCAAAATTCTGCCCGTTCATTCCCGATGCCATCAGCGCCAGAATAATGGAGGAGGGGCCTGTCAATGGTACCACTTCTATCTTTTGCTGCTGCGCCAGCTTCACCACATCCGCTCCCGGATCGGCCACACCGGGACATCCGGCTTCGGAGATAATACCTGTATCATGCCCCTCTTTAAGGGGTTTAAGATATTCTGCAAATTCCCCGACGGTAGTGTGTTTGTCTAATACAAAAAATGTGGAGCCGTCAATGTCCATCGTTCTATCCAGCGAACGTAGATAACGGCGTGCGGTGCGCACATTTTCCACAATAAAAAAGCGCAGGCTGCAGGCCAGTGCTGCCACTTGCGAAGGGATGGTGTAAGTTGCATCTGCGTTTCCCAGGGTATTGGGTATCAGGTAAAGTTTTCCGGCCATTGTAATGATGGATTTTCGCTGTAAAAGTATCAAAAAATGTGATGGGCTTCCCCTATTTATTACTTTTGCAGTAATCAACAAGAATAGAATTTTTAATCCACGCATCATTGAAAGTTACTTTTTTAGGAACCGGAACCTCTATGGGCGTTCCCATGATTGCCTGTAATTGTGCTGTTTGCAACTCCAAAGACCCCAATGACCAGCGAAGCCGCTCCTCGGTAAAGATTGAAGTGGACGGGCAGGTACTGGTGATTGATACAGGACCCGATTTTCGGCAACAGATGTTGCAATCCAACACCCGGCAGCTCAATGCGGTTCTTTTTACCCACGAACATAGGGATCATACCGCCGGACTCGACGATGTGCGGGCTTTTATCTTGCTTAATGGCCATTCTATGCCGCTCTATGCCGAACGCAGAGTGCTGGATGCCCTGAAACAGGAGTTCGACTATGCTTTTAAAGAGCTCCGCTATCCCGGATTGCCCCGTTTCGAATTACATGAAATTGCTCTTCAACCATTTTACGTGGGTGATACCCAAATGATTCCTGTAAGAGTGTGTCATCACCTGTTGCCGGTTCTGGGATTTCGTATCGGGGACTTTAGTTATATTACCGACGCTAATCGAATACCAGAGGAGAGCATGCAGCTCCTAAAGGGCACCAAATGCTTGGTAATTAATGGTCTGAGAATCAAGGAGCACATCTCGCATTTCAATCTTCAGCAGGCGCTTGAAGTAATTGAACAGATAGATCCGCAAAAAGCTTACATCACCCACATAAGCCATCAAATGGGGCTGCATCGCGAAGTCTCTGCCAGCCTGCCATCCGGTGTTTTCCTGGCCTACGACGGGCTGGTGGTGGAGGTGTAGAGGGGGGAGGCGAACTGAAAGCTGAAAGCTGATAGCTCCCTGCCTGCCGGCAGGCAGGAAAGATTAGAAATTAAATGAAGTGACAGCTTAATCCGTTTTTTAAACGCGAGCGTTACGACATTATGTTAGACCCAAAGCCCACGTAGAGAAAATTTACGAATTTTCTCAGAATTGATATGGGAAACAGGCATCAGGTATCAGGTATCAGGCAATAGTTCGAATGATGTTTTATAACAGGAATTCTGTTATTTCCTCTTATTCAACACTATTTTTGTCAATAAAATTACAATCCGAATATATTAATGGCTAAAATCATTTGTATTGTAATTTATTGAGGTTAAATTTGCCGCTATTATTTAAACCTCAATTATTAACACAGCATAAAGATGGAAGATCGATTATTCTTACCTAAGGCTTATCGGCCTTTGATTGATTTAAAACAGACCGAGCATGCCATTGTGGTAATTAAAGATTCCTTTCAGTATGGATTGTCTTCCGAATTAAGACTGCGGCGCGTTACAGCGCCTCTTTTTGTTCTAAAAGGTACCGGCATCAATGACGATCTGAACGGAGTGGAACGTCCGGTCTCTTTTCCGGTGAAGGATATGGGCGATCAGGAGGCTGAGATAGTACACAGCCTGGCTAAATGGAAGCGACTGATGCTGGCCGACTACGACATTGAACCAGGCTATGGGCTCTATACCGATATGAACGCCATCCGGCCCGATGAGGATTTGGACAACACCCATTCTATTTATGTGGATCAATGGGACTGGGAGCGGCACATCCGGCCGGAAGAAAAGACGGTGGCTTTTTTAAAGAAGGTAGTGAAAAGCATCTACGAGGTGATGAAGCGCACCGAATTCATACTTTATGAAAAGTATTCCCAACTGACCCCCCTATTGCCCGAAGATATCTATTTTATTCACAGTGAGGAGCTTCTGGCGATGTATCCTTTGCTTTCGCCCAAAGAGCGTGAAGATGCCATCACGAAAAAACATGGTGCCGTGTTTATTATGGGCATTGGTGATAAATTAAAGAATGGTGAGAAACACGACGGCCGGGCACCCGATTATGACGACTGGAGCAGTCCCGGTGAAAATGGTTACACCGGACTAAATGGTGATATTCTGTTGTGGAACCCGGTGTTGGGGAGGGCTTTGGAAATATCCTCCATGGGCATCCGCGTTGACCCGGAAGCGCTTGAGCGGCAGCTTAAAATGGAGGGCTGCACCCAGCGCCGGGAGTTGCTGTTTCACCGAAGATTGCTAAACGGTGAATTACCTCTGAGCATTGGCGGCGGTATCGGGCAATCGCGGCTGTGTATGTACTTTTTACGAAAAGCCCATATCGGTGAGATACAGGCCAGCATCTGGAGCGATGAGATGCGCCAGGTTTGTGCCCGGCATAACATACCGCTGGTGTAGGCTGAAAATTAATCCCAGTACCTGCTGCGAGAGATGCCATACCTGCCGCTACCCATAAATACCAGTGCAAGGGCACTAATCAGATAGAGTGCCTCCAGTTCGATGCGCCAGCCACCGGCACTGTTTAAGTGAAAAATGTCGGCAGTATGGGCCAGATATATGGCAATCACCATGTTTAACGCAATTCCTATTGCTGCCAGCCGGGTGCGGTAACCCACAATTATCAGTAGCGGGAAAACAACCTCCCCTAAGTAAACCCCATAGCCTAAAAATGCGGGCATTCCGGCATTGGAGAGCATCCCTTTTATGGGCCCAATGCCATGAATGAGCTTGGCAATGCCATGAAGCAGTAGTAATGTGCCCAAAGTGAGTCGCAGGATTAATAATCCGATGTTGTGGTTAATTCTTCTCATTATTTTTTTGTTTGTAATGACTAAACAGATGGGTAAAAAAATGGTTGATACAGGATTCTTTGTCTGTCATACTTTCCGAATGTGTTCAAAATTACGGAAAAATTGATAAAACGCTAAACATCTTATTTATTGGCATTACTACTCATGTCGGCCTGCTCAACATATTCTCTAAATAGGGTAATCATCTTTAGATCATTGTGGTAGAATATTTTTCGGTTGATGATCGCATAAATCTTCTGAGACAGCAATATATCCAAATGGGTAGTATTTATTTGAGTGAATACATCAAATTTGTTGATGATAGGTTTTTGTGGTTCATAGCTGAAGTCTTGAAGTTCTGTATCTAATTGGATGAATATCTTTTTTTCTATATGAACTGAAAGGTTGAAATTATCAAAATCGATATCTTCAGAAAAACGGTTGTTATTGTGTACTATTCTTAGGCAGATGCCCGGTAGAGACTCTAAAATTCAGTCAGGAATTTACGAATATGCCAATGGTCGATGCCTTTATAATTTCCTGATGCAAATTCATCCATTGATATGACTGCTTTAGGGAAATTATCCTTTATTTTCAATAAGTTTCCAAATTCACGCTGATGGGTTTTATCGTCGGTAATGAGATAGGCTACCTGGATATATATCTTCTTATCCTGTTTTTCGGCAATAAAGTCAATTTCTAAATCTTCCATTTTCCCAACAAATATTTTGAACCCTCTAAATTTCAGGTGGTGATAAACAAGGTTTTCCAATATTTTTCCAATGTCTTTTTGTTTGAAGGACACCAATGCATGCCTCAACCCCAAATCTTCGAAATAAAATTTATCACCAATTTCAAATATCTTTTTCCCTATAATATCGGCACGTTTTACCCGATCGACGAAGAAGACTGATTGAATATGAGATAAATATTCTAGGACCAACTTGGTAGAAAGATTAATTTTTTGCGATTTAAGGTAATCACTTATTTTTTTTGCAGATACTATGCTTCCTGTATTTTCCGCCAGAAAGTAGATTAAATCCTGCAGGAAACTTACATTTCTTACTTTGAAACGCATTACTATATCCCGTAGAACAATAGAATTAAAAACATTATTAAGGTATTCGTAGTAAACATCTTCTTTTTTCTTTAGATTAATCAAATGAGGCATGCCCCCATACTTCATATAGTTATAAAGGGTTTCATTGCTGTCCTGTGCTTTATGAAAAATTAGAAATTCAGGATAACTCAATGCAAATATTCTAATTTGGATATAGCGTCCGGCCAGGTAAGAGGAGAGTTCGCCCGATAAAAGCCTCGAGTTGCTGCCTGTGCAATAAATATCAAAATCTCCACTGGTTTGAAAACTTCTAAGCGCTTTTTCGAACTCCTTAATATCCTGGATTTCATCAATGAAGAGATAACTTTTCCTGTTAACAACTTTATTTTTATTTACATAACTTATCAGGTCCTTATAGGTCGTAATATTATCAAACTCATAATCTTCTTTGTTTATATAAAGTATGTTGGAAGATGGGTCTCTTTTTTTTATTTCATCCATAATTTGAAATAAAACATAGCTTTTCCCAACTCTTCTTTGACCTGTAAGCACCTTTATCAGGCTGTCGCCGATAAATGGTTCAATCTGGCTTAAATATTTGTGACGTGGAATGTATTTTTTGATAACGGCCATATACAAAACTTATTGTATAAGTAAATGTTCTTGCAAATATACGAATAGTTTTACTTATAAGTAAATGTTTGTTGAAAAAGTTTTTCTTGAAATTCTCTGATTAATATTGCGTTAATTTAATGCTATAAATAATCAGCTACAACTTTTTGAATATACGCTTTTATTGAATTCCAACTCTCTTGAATGAGCATTTGCCAGCCAATGGTAGGGGTAGTTTACGATGTCTGTTTTTATTCCATTGAGTAGAAAAATGTTGATGTTTTCCGACCTTTTTAGGATTGTTGTTGAAGCAAATGAGTTTAATTGCTGCGATATCTCGAATTGGTCGGCAGTGATTGTTCCGAACAGGTCAAGATCAATTGATTTGCGGTGTCCTATTTGGAGGGCTAAAGCAGTTCTTTTAATAATCTCCAGTCCTCCATGAGGCCATAGTCCAATACCCGAAGGATAATTGCTTTTTTGCTTTTTTCAATATCCAGGTGGGAAGGGTCAATATCCCAAAAAGGATGAGAGGAGAATTGAGGAATATAGGAGTTTTCGTTAGGCATACCTTTCGGCTTTGTTCAAAATTACGGAAAAATTATTTGATGATTTTTACTTTATCAAGATAGGCCATCATAAAAGAGCTCTCTGCTAATAGCCTGACAATATTCCCTGTCCTTTTAAAAAGGATTGATATCAACAACATGGATAAACGAGATAGAATTTAAAAAACTGAATTTTTTTGGCAGATTAATATCTACTAAAAACCGTGCCTGATTAGCTTGCTTTGAGGTCATAAGTCAGGATTGATTTATCAGCGATTTTTTTCGCAAATTCAAGGCAGGCTAATATGTCTTCTCTTTCCAGAACAGGGTAGGCTTCCAGAATATTGTCCATGGAGTCGCCTGAAGCCAGATAATTTAACACTGTGCTGGCAGTGATGCGCCTTCCTCGGATAATAGGTTTGCCATTGCATATTGCGGGATTGGAGGTAATCCTGCTAAGCAAATCTTTCATTGGTTTGGTTGTTAAGTGATATTTCTCTTGCCGGCTTGGGTTGAGTCTCTTTTACTCGTGCTAATATACTGTATTAATGGTTTATTAGCAAGTACCCCATTTTCCAACACTGAGTCTGAACCTGGAGCTTCTTTGTTTTTCCTTTCCTGCCTGCCGGCAGGCAGGGAGCTTTGAGCTTTCCTGCCTTCTCTGCGATCGGCAGGCAGGCAGCCTTGAGCTTTGAGCTTTCCTGCCTGCTGTTTTTTTTATCTTTTACTGTTTAAGTTTTTTCTGTTAATAGCCATTTCCAGGCGGGCGTGTGATCAAATAAAATGTTGCTGAGACGATAGGGGCTCTCATCAGAGTAGGTGATAAGCATCCCACGTTTTAAGTTGTAAACTTCCATTGCTTCATTTAGACCGTTATATTCTCTTTCATAATTTGTTTCGTCAATTAAGTAGGCAACTTGTATGGCTTCAACTACTTTTAAACCTTCCTTTATTAAAAAATCACACTCGCTTTTCCCGGCGTGATAATATATTTCCTTACCCCGCCGAAGCAACTCCAGGTAAATGATGTTTTTGAGGATTTGACCTTTGTTTTCGGAAAAACTGAATCCTAATCGGCTAATAAATGCCGGGTCAATGGCATAAACCTTTTTAGGATTCATAATTTGCTTTTTAATTGAATAATCGAATTTCTTTAAATAGAAAAAAAGGTATGATCGTTCGTAATATTCAAGATAATCTTTTATGGAGCTCAGGCTTTTAATACCAGATATTCTTTGCAAGGTTGAATAAGAAAACAGCTTGCCGGTATTGGAAGCAAAATACAAGGCAATCTCTTTTATTTCATTAACTTGTGTCAACTTATACCGTGATATGATATCACGGTAAAGGATATCCTGGAAATAGCTATTTATCAATTCCAGGTCATTTTCCTTAATTACCAGTGGAAATCCTCCTATTTTAAAATAATGGTTGAAATTACCCCGAAGCAGTGCTTTTTGTTCTGAAGATAGCCGGTTGAGATTGTAATTGCTACCAATAAAACGCAAATATTCGGAAAATGAAAACGGAAATAATTGTATGACTTTGTTTCGGCCGGTGAGGCTTGTTGAAATTTCGGAACTTAGTAATTTGGCATTTGAACCGGTCACGTATACTTTTATTCCTTTTTCATACATTCGGTTTACAAATCTTTCCCAATTGACCGCATTTTGAATCTCATCAAGAAATAAAACAGGTTCTTTTCCATATAATTCCAGATGCAGATTATATAGTTGTTCAAGCAGCGAGGCTTCAGGAAAGATCCTTTCATCATCGAAGTTAAAATAACAATAATCATCTTCTTTCAGTTTCATTTGTTCCTTAATCAGGTACATCAGGGAAGACTTGCCACATCGTCTTACACCCGAAATAATGATGATTTGTCCGGAGATGATGTGTTTTTTGGTGTCAATATCTCTGGGCACAAGGTTCCTTTGTCGATCAAAAGTGTCTTTTTGATCAAACATTATTTCTTTGAGTCGTTCTTTGTTCATTTCTTAAAAGTATTCGTCTTCAATGAACAAATATAGACAAAATTGTTTGTTCTCAACAAATAAAACTCCAGAATTTGTTCAAAACTGTGTAAAAATTGATAAAACGCAAGGTGTGTTTCTTGTCGCTGCGCGATGGTTTTTTGCCACAGATTTCTTGGTGAAAAACCTAGTCCCGCATTCGCGGGAAGCGACACAGATTTTCACTGATTTTGCCCTTCGGGCGGGTTGCTTTGCGACGGTGGGCCATCGGCCGAACAAATCTGCGGATAAACTCTTTTGGGTCGTATGAATTTGAATGGGGTTGCGTGAGGAGGATATCCACGAATTTCGGGATAAAAATAAAACGCTGAACTTGTTATTTTATCGCTGAGAGCGCTGAGAGCGCAGAGATTTAGAGAACCCCCATTTGAGATTAGTGAATTATGTTTATGATGCAGTTCATGTAAAGTACCGGTGCCTGCTGCCTTCTTTTGCCCGCTTCCTGTTGCCTAATGCTTTTTTACCTTTTACTGTTTACCTTTTCCTCTTGAGCTTTCAGCTTTTTTTCTATTGCCTTTCCCTGCGCTACCCTCTGCCTACCCTGCCTACCGGCAGGCGGGCGGCAGGCAGGCAAACCCCAAGGGGGCCAGCCTGCACGCAGATATTCTGAACCTGGAGCCTCTTTGTTTTCCTTTTGCTCGTTAATCCTTTTTTCCTTTCTTAATTCCTACCTTTGTAACCCTCCCGATTAAAATGCGGGACAAGTATGACAGAAACCTCCAAAAAACGAATCCTGGTCTTTATTGACTGGTACCTGCCGGGGTACAGGGCGGGTGGACCGGTGCGCTCTATGGCTAACATGACGGAACATCTGGCGGATGTGTTCGACTTTTATATCGTAACACGCAATACCGAATATGGTGAGAACATGCCATATCCTAATGTGGAAGTGGATGCATGGAACGACTTTTCTTCCGGAGTGAAGGTGTGGTACGCTTCAAAGGGGCGTGCATCTCTCAAAACCTGGCGACGGTTAATTCGCGAAACAGCCTGCGATGTGGTGTATATCAATGGCATCTATTCGCTGCGCTTTTCGTTGATGCCCCTAATGGCGTCCCGAATCGTGAGGCACTCAAACGTGATTGTGGCGCCACGGGGTATGTTAGCCGGAAGTGCTATTGATGTAAAGCGGGGTAAAAAAGAGCTGTTCTTAAAAGCAGCACGCCGGGTTGGGCTCTTCAAAAAGGTGCACTGGCATGTGACCAATAAGGTTGAAGCCGCTCAGGTTTCCGCTGTTTTCAGCCCGACAGTTCAGATGACCGTTGCCTCTAACCTGCCGCGGAAAGAGGAGGCAGAATGGCGGAGTATCCAGAAAAAAAGAGGGGAGCTTCACCTCTGCTCAATGGCTCGCATTGCCCCGGAAAAGAATACGTTATACGCCATACAATGTATGCAGCAATTGAGCGGTAAGTTTCAGGTTACATTTGATTTGTATGGTCAGATTTACGACCAGGAGTATTGGGCAGACTGCCGGGAAATCATCTCTCAATTACCCGACGCTGTCAACGTCACTCACAAGGGATTTGTGAACCCTGAAAAAATCAGCGATACACTTAAAACGTACCATTTGCTTTTTTTGCCCAGTCGGGGAGAGAATTTCGGGCATGTTATACTGGAGAGTTTTATGGCGGGCCGGCCGGTACTCATCAGTGACCAAACACCGTGGCGAAATCTGGAAGCACAAAAGGCGGGTTGGGATTTGCCGTTGGATGATATGCCGCGATTCGTGGATGTGATACAGCGATTGGCAGAAATGAATCAGAAGGAGTATGATGAGTGGTGCATGGGTGCATGGGATGTGGGGAGAACAGTTTCCGGAGATGTGGAGTTGGTGGAGGTTTACAGGGGGATGTTTGGGGGGAAGCGGGTTTAAACGGTTTTTAATCACCTCCAGGTCTGCGAGGACCGTTTTTTTAAACGCCATTTAAATGCTGTCAGGTCTGTCTATAAACGCTCTATATAAACACCTAAAACGCTAAACGCTGTCAGGTCTGCGACGCTGACAGGTTTGATTTGGCTTGGTTTTGAAGTATTAAATTTAATGGAATGACGGAAGTAGTTGAAAGTATTACGCCAGGGCAATTATACCATATTTATAATCGTGGTGTTAACAGCTGTAATCTTTTTGAAGGGGAAGCTGACTACCTGCACTTTCTTGCTCTTTGCAAAAAAATTGTTGAACCTGTTGCTGATTTTTATGCCTGGGTTCTTATGCCCAATCATTTTCACTGGTTGGTTTATATAAAAGAGGGCATGGTTTATAAATATTCGAAGGGGGATATTGAAAGGGTAAATGTTGTAACACTTGATGATGCGGACAATCCTGAATGGGAAATCAATAAATGGGAGACTATTACTTTTCACCTTGCATTAAAGGAAAAGGGTGGCCCGTCATTCATGAATAACAAAGTGCCTAATCCCTCGAAACATTTTTCCCATCTGTTTAATGCTTATTCTAAATTTTTTAATACAAAGTACAAGCGTCATGGAGCCCTGTTTGAAAGACGATTTAAACGAAAAGTAGTAGATTCGGAACGGTATTTAAAGCAGGGCATTATTTATATTCACAACAATCCCAGGCACCACGGTTTTGTTTCGAATGCCATTGAATATCCCTGGAGTAGTTACAGCAATTATCTGGAGGAAAAAGATGAAACCATTAAAGATCAACTGGTTCGTTTATTTGGGAATAAAACGAATTTTAAAAATAGCCATCAACGGTTTAATAATGATATAGAGTGGGAGTAACCCGCCCCGTTTCCGCCGCCGTACCTACCTACCTACCTACCTACCTGCCTACCTACCTACCTGTCAGCGTCGAAAGACCTGACAGCGTTAAGGTAGATTAAGACGGAGCGTTAAGGCGGATTAAGGTAGATTAAGACGGAGCGTTAAGGCGGATTAAGGTAGATTAAGACGGAGCGTTAAGGCGGGTTAAGGTAGATTAAGACGGAGCGTTAAGGCGGATTAAGGTAGATTAAGACGGAGCGTTAAGGCGGATTAAGGTAGATTAAGACGGAGCGTTAAGGCGGATTAAGGTAGATTAAGACGGAGCATTAAGGCGGATAAAGGGGGAATTGTATAGCCGGAAGGCGTTATGTCGGATGATTTAATGCTGCCAGCCTAGCGATTTAAAACGTTGCCTTTCAGCATTAAGGCAATTATCGTTGTCTTTTATGATTTCATCGTTTTTGTTTAAAATTAAGTAATAAATGCATTTCGGAACGGCGAGAAAAAAAAACTAAGCGGTACCGAATCAATAATTTTTTAAAACAGAACTATGTGTGGCATAAACGGAATCGTTTCCAAAACCATCGAAGATAAAGAGAACCGCATTGCCGCGATGAACCGGCGGCTTGCCCACCGGGGGCCCGACGACGAAGGAGTATGGCAGGAGGGAGCTGTTGCCTTTGGGCACAAGCGTTTGTCAATCATCGACCTCTCTATGGCGGGGCGTCAGCCCATGACATCGGCTTGTGGGCGGTATGTGATGGTCTTAAATGGTGAGATATACAACTTTGCTTCTCTCAAAAAGCAGTTCGACAATCGCTGGCGTTCACAAACCGACAGTGAGGTGGTGCTTGCCGCCTGGTCGAAGCTGGGCATAAAGGCTGTTGACTCTTTTAAGGGGATGTTTGCTTTTGCTGTATGGGACCGCCAGGAGGAGACCCTCACTCTGGTGCGCGACCGTATGGGTATCAAACCCTTGTATTGGTGCCACAATGAGAAAGGTTTCGCTTTTTCGTCGGAGGTACGTGCCTTGCTGGCTTCACAGGTGCCGGGTCGCGAGTTGGATGAGGATGCACTGGTGGATTATTTAAGATACCAAACCGTGCAGGCGCCCAATACCATTTTGAAAGATGTGCAGATGCTAATGCCCGGGACGTTCCTCACTTTTGATACCAGGCGCAATCAATGCACTGTAAATACCTGGTGGAGTCCTTTTTCGGTGGGGAGGAGGGCGGAGCCCGGCAGCTATCAGCAGGTAACCAGCGAAGTGCGCCGGCTCTTTTTCGAATCGGTGAAACGGCGGCTGGTCTCCGATGTGCCTTTCGGGGCGTTTTTGTCGGGTGGCATCGACTCCAGTGCCGTGGTGGGAGCTATGGCCAAAGTCTCCAACAACCGGGTGAACTCTTTTAACATCTCCTTTGCCGAAGATGATTTTTCCGAAGCACCCTTTGCACGCCATGTGGCGCAAATGCACAACACCCGGCACCATGAGATACACCTGAAACCGTCCGATTTCCTGGAACTGCTCCCGGATGCCCTGGCAGCCATGGATCACCCCAGTGGTGATGGCCCCAATACCTGGGTGGTCTCCAAGGTGACCAAAGAGGCCGGTATCACCATGGCACTCTCAGGTCTTGGCGGGGATGAGGTGTTTGGCGGGTATGCCATCTTTAACCGCATGGCATCGCTGGAGAAGTACCGATGGCTTTGGCAATTGCCGCACGGGCTGCGCGGCCTGGGTGGAAGAAGCCTGTCTGCGATAAAGCCGGGTGTAAGCTCTTCTAAAATAGAAGCTTTGTTAAAGATGTCCCGTTACGACTTTGCTGAAGCATTTGCCATTTCGCGACAGGCCCTGATGGACAATCAGTTGGCCGGCATTTTATCGCGGACTGCATTGCCCGAACATGCACCGGTACAATGGCTCCGGGAGGCCGGCCTTTCTGAAGAAGCCGGTGTGCTGACGCGCGTTTCGCTGGCCGAGATGACCACCTATATGCAAAATGTATTGCTCCGCGACAGCGACCAGATGAGCATGGCGCATGCGCTGGAGGTACGTGTTCCTTTTCTCGATCATGAGCTGGTGGAGTACGTGCTCTCCCTGCCTGATGACCTCAAGCAACCATTGACGCCTAAAAAGCTGCTGGTGGACAGCCTGCCCGACCTGTTGCCCGATTATATCGTTAACCGGCCTAAGATGGGTTTCGTTTTTCCCTGGCGCGACTGGCTGAAAGGGGAGATGCACGCCTATGCCGATGAGCGAATCCGGCGCATCGCCCAAAGACCGTGGTTTAATGAAAAAGGAGTGCTCGACTTGTGGGATCGTTTTTTGAAGGGAGATGCCTCGGTAACCTTTTCGCGGGTGTGGCCGCTGGTGGTGCTGGAGGAGTGGGGTAGGAGCCTCCCCTAACCCCTCCAAAGAGGGGGAATTAAAAGGCGTGTGGAAAATAGAATGAATGGATAATGGAAGATGGAGACACACAGTAGACAATGAAAAGCGGGAAGCGGGCAAAAATGAGAACAAAGCTGGTGATTTAAATGTCGATGGCTTTTTCCATTTGTTTCCATGAGAGGAAGTTGACTTTTGAGCTTTTAAAACTATTGGCTCCTCCATAAATTATCTGAAGAAATTTGAAGTCGGTCTCAGTTAATTTTTGCCAATATATTAAGTTGTCGGCAAAATGTTGATTCATTGTTTTGCCTGATTTTATCTCAAATAAATATTGTTGTCCTCCAACTTCATAGATCAAGTCAATTTCCTTTTTTGTTTTGCTCTGCCAAAAAAATAAATTGGGTTGTTTTCCATTATTCAATCTGTGTTTTATGAACTCATTGATAATGAAATTCTCAAAGAGCGCTCCTTTCAGATAATGGGTTCTGACTTGTATTAACTCTTCCAGACCAAGAAGAGAGCATGTCAGGCCGGTATCATAAAAATATAATTTCGGGGATTTTATAATGCGCTTATTAAAGTTTTTATGATAAGGATGCAGGAAATATATAATATAACTTGCTTCTAAGATGGAAAGCCACGCTTTGGCCGTATTGGGAGAGACGCCGGCATCGTTTGCTAAAGAGCTTATGTTTAGTATTTGGCCTGTTCCTCCTGCGCAAAGTTGCAAAAATGGACAAAAATGCAATTGAATTGCACTTTTGTCCATGTTTACAACTTTTTGAAGGGTAAAAGAGAAAAGGATTAGGGATTAATAGATAAGTTTCACAGCATTGGATACACTAAAATATCACAACATTGTTAGTTAATCCGAAACAAATGCTTACCTTCGGCGTTACTAATGTAGAAAGATAATAATGATTGTCTCATTTGGTTCGAAAGAAACTGAGAAGATTTGGAACGGAGAAAGAGTTAAAAAGCTTCCGTCTGAAATACAGCAGATTGGCAGACGAAAACTGAGGATGTTGAATAACTCTCAGTCAACAGGAGACTTAAAAATTCCACCATCGAATCGTCTCGAAAAGCTGTCAGGAACACTTAAGGGTTTTTATAGTATTAGAATCAATGACCAATGGAGAATAGTCTTTAAATGGGAAAATAATCAAGCTAAAGAGGTTGAAATTGTTGATTATCATAAATGAAAGGGGATAATATGGAAAGGTTAGAGAATGTACACCCAGGTGAAATTCTTAATGAAGAATTCCTGGTGCCTATGAATATTTCCGCTTATAGATTATCAAAGGACACGGAAATTCCACAGTCAAGAGTTTCCCAAATAATTAAGGGAAGAAGAAGTATAACAGCGGATACTGCACTTAGGATAAGCCTTTACTTTGGAACAAGCCCGAAATTTTGGTTGGGACTTCAGGACGATTATGACATAGAAAAAGAGAGTAAAGGAAAAAAGGAGATATTCAATCGAATTAGACGAATAAGAAAAGACACACCACAATTCGCGGTGTAAAGCATTGGTGGGGAGGTAGTTATTCGAGCTTTCAATCTCTCCTCAACCTTTTTGCAGATAAAACTCTACTTTCTCCGCCCACATATCTCGCGTATAACTCATTCCCAACCGGTGACTGTGACGCGCCATTTTTCGCAGCTCCTCATCGGTGAGTGACATCATCTTACGCAGGGCGGCTTTGAGGCTCTCTTTATCTTCGTTTTTAAAGAAGTAGCCGTTTTTATCCTCTTCCAGAAAGCGGGTGGCGGCGCCAATAGCGGTGGAGCAGATCATGGGAAAGCCGGCGGCGGCCATCTCATGTGCCACTACGCCCCAAGGTTCAAAGCGGCTGGGAAGGATAAAGATGCCGGTCTCTTTGAGGTGTTTTTTTAATTCGTGCGGCTGCACAAATCCCAGATGTTTTATTTTGCGATGATGCGGACGCTGTTCGTACAGTTCGCCGGAGCCGGCACACCACAATTCCCACTCGTTGGGCGTCTCTTCCTGAAGCTCCAGGAAGGCCGGAAACAGCAGGTCGAGCCCCTTTTGATGAATGTAGCGGCCTAGGTAGATGAATCGCCGCGGAAAAGGAGTTGCCTCTGTGCGGTCTTTAGTCAGGGGGGCAAACAGGGGCACATCGGCGCAATAGAAGCCTTCCTGTATATGCGCCGGTTTGAATCCCAGCTTTAAGGCGTACTCCTTCTGCGGCGCGCCC
>JACDJA010000344.1_pt1 | contig 55475 bp, 57 predicted proteins | sample 7449241 | NCBI WGS metagenome assembly JACDJA01 (sample SAMN14253289, study PRJNA609438) | sludge metagenome | isolation source: initial anaerobic sludge | collected 2018-12-20 | reverse complement strand
CGTCGCGTGCAACAGCGCGAGCGCGCGTGCCACCAGCGGATCGCGAAGTCCGGCGAGCCAACCCGTCGACGCTTCGTCCATCGACGCGAGGTGCCGGCGCACGACTTCGATGAACATCAACTCGGCGAGCCGGGTCAACACACCCATGCCCCCCGCCGAGCGTTCCTGCAGTTCGGCGATCGCGAAGTCGATCAGATGGCGCAAGCGCGCGCCGGAGGGATTCGTCGCCCGCAGATGAATCGCCCGCGGCAACGTGGCGAGCACGGGATTGAAGGGGCGCTGCTGGCAACCGAGGAACGCGCAGATGAATTGCGTGCGCTCGGTATCGCTGCCGCTCTCGGCGTCACCCTGATCGATCGATGTCGGTAATCCGCCGGCCGCCATGCGGCGAAAGAACCGGACCGCTTCATCGGCGTCATAGGTACGTTGCGCATCGGGCGGGTCGGCAAGGTAGTACGCATCGCCGTGAGGAACCACGAAGATGTCGCCCGTGTCGAAGCGCTCGGGCGGCGTTCCGGGCAGGCCCGCCCAGCAACCGCCGCGCGTGACGATGTGATACGAAACGAGATGCTGCGACGCCGGCAGCACCAGCGGCCGAAACGCCTCCGCGGGCGGAGCCCACGAGTGCCACGGCCGGGCCGCATGCACGAGGAACAGCATCGAGCCGGTCAGGCGAAGCGTCGCGAGCACTTCGGACAGCACGTCGTCGGCGGACGCCCGGGCAGGCGTCGCGGACGCTCGATCATGGACTGCGCTCATCGTGCAGTCGATGCTACGCCGTGTATCTCGAAGGAGCGTAGCCATGATGGAAGTCGCAGGCGGCGCCGCGCCGGGAGCGCGTTCGCCGGCCGAAGTCTACGATTCGTTGTTCGTGCCGGCGCTGTTCGCCACCTGGGGACCGGTACTGTGCGATGCGGCCGACGTGGGTCCCGGTCGACGCGTGCTGGACGTCGGCTGCGGAACGGGCGCCGCGACGCTCGCTGCAGCCGCTCGCGTGTCGCCGGGCGGCGCGGTGGTCGGGCTGGATGCGAGTGCCGAGATGCTCGCCGTCGCGAGCCGCAAGCGCGCCGAGGTCGAATGGCGCGAAGGACGCGCCGAAGCCCTGCCGTTTCCCGCGGACTCCTTCGATGCGGTGATCAGCCAGTTCGCGCTGATGCTTTTCGACGACGCGGTCGCCGCGCTGCGCGAAATGCGGCGCGTATCGCGTCCCGGGGGCCGGATCGCGGTCGCGGTTTGCGATGCGGTGGAGCATTCGCCGGGATACGCGCTACTGGCGACGATGCTCGATCGGCTGTTCGGACGGCGCATCGGAGATGCGTTCCGCGTGCCCTTCGCGCTGGGCGACCCGGCGCGACTTCGCGCGCTGTGCGCCGACGCGGGGCTGAACGACGCAACGGTGACGCAGCGCGACGGCAGCGTGCGCTTCGCCTCGATCGACGCGATGGTGTCGACCGAACGCGCCTGCGTCTGGACGCTCGGTGGATTGCTCGACGAGTCGCAATTCGCGCTGCTGCGCGACGAGGCGAGGCGCGAGTTCCGGCGCTTCGTCGGCGCCGACGGCCAGGTCGGCTTTTCGATGCCGGCGCTGCTGATTCGCGCTCGGACGTGACGCTTTCGATGCCCCCCGGGCCCATCGACCGGCGATCGCTATGCTAGTCTGCCCCGCGCCACCGTTCGAGCGCGCTTCCATCGATCCGAATGCCCAGCAGCGGCATCTGCCGGTACGAAAGCACCGACGCGGGCAGCCGGCTGCGGTTGTCCGGCGCCTGGCGTCTTTCGGCGCTGGGTGAGGTCTCCGATGCGCTGCACGGATGCGTTCCGCGAAGCGGAATTCCTGCACCGGTCGTCGTCGACGGGTCTGCACTGGAGGCGATCGACACGACCGCGGCGCTCGCGTTGTGGCAGCGCCTGGTCGCGGCCGGCGCGGATCCGCGCCAGGTTCAGCTGAGCGGCTTCGGCGAAGCGCACCGTTCGATCGTCGAACTCGTGCGCGACCGGCTCGACGAGGTGCTCGGAGCGCAGGCCGCAGGACGGATCGTCTCCGGACCGCCCGAGATCGCGCCGGTGCGCGCGGTCGGCGAAGGCGTCGTTTCGTTGTGGCAGCTCGCCGTCGGCAACGTCGAATGGCTCGGCCGCGTCGTCGTCGCGCTGGCGCAGGCGGCGCTGCAGCCGCGACGGCTGCGACCGCGCGAGCTGTTCGCGCAACTCGCGCAGGTCTGCGTCAGTGCGATACCGGTCATCGCCCTCGTCACCTTCCTCATCGGCCTCGTTCTCGCATACCTGCTCGGGCTGCAGGCGTCGCAGTACGGCGCGAGCATCTTCGTCGTCGACGGTGTCGCGCTGGGGCTCACGCGCGAGTTCTCTCCGCTGATCGTCGCGGTGATCCTCGCCGGACGTTCGGGCTCGGCGTTTGCGGCGCAGCTCGGCACGATGAACCTGACCGAGGAAATCGATGCGATCCGCACGCTGGGGCTGTCGGTGGAACAGGTCCTGCTCGTGCCGCGCGTGCTCGCGCTGGTGCTGGCGATGCCCTTGCTCGTCTTCGTCGGCGACGCCGTCGGGCTCGTCGGCGCGATGACGATCGCCGACCACATGCTCGACATCTCCCCCGGGCAGTTCCTCGACCGGCTGCGTTACGCGCTGCTGCCGCGTCACCTGCTGATCGGCCTCGTGAAGGCCCCGGTCTTCGGGTTCGCCATCGCGCTGATCGGCTGCCGGATGGGGATGACGGTGAGCCGCGACGCGCGTTCGATCGGGCGCAACACCACCTCGACCGTCGTGCAGGCGATCGTCGTCGTCATCGTGCTCGATGCGCTGTTCGCCGTGCTGCTGCAGGCGGTGGGACTGTGAACGCGGTTGCCGCGGCCGGCTCCGAAGCCGCCTCCGACGCGCGCGAGCTCGTCGTCGAGGTCGACGCGTTGCAGACCCGCTTCGGCGAGCAGGTGGTGCACGAAAGCGTCGACCTGCGCGTGCGACGCGGCGAGCTCGTCGCGCTCGTCGGCGGCAGCGGCAGCGGGAAGTCGCTGCTGCTGCGCGAGATGATCGGGCTGCATCGTCCGAGCGGCGGCTGCGTGCGTCTGCTCGGAACCGAAGTCTGGTCGGCTCCGCCGGACGAACTCGCGGCGGTCCGTCGGCGCATCGGCGTCCTGTTCCAGGACGGCGCGCTGTTCTCGTCGCTCGACGTGGCCGGCAATGTCGCCACCCCGATGCGCGAGCAGGGCGGCATTCCCGACACGTTGATCGACCCGCTCGTGCGCCTGCGCGTCTCGATGGCGGGGCTGCCGGCGCAGGCGGCCACCAGGATGCCGGCGCAACTGTCGGGCGGGATGCGCAAACGCGCGGCGATCGCGCGTGCGCTCGCGCTCGAGCCCGAGGTGCTCTTTCTCGACGAACCGACTTCGGGCCTCGACCCGGCGACGGCGCGCGAGCTCGACACGCTGCTCGCGTCGCTGAACCGCGACCTGGGCGTGACGATCGTGCTCGTCACGCACGACATCGACACCATCCTGAGCGTCGTGCAGCGGATGGCCGTGCTGCGGGCGGGCCGCATCGTCGCCGACGGCCCGCCCGCCGAAGTATCGCGGCTCGACGACGACTGGATTCGCGGCTGGTTCGCCGGCCGTAGAATGGCCCCGCCCCTGCAGCGGAGCGCGAGCGATGGAGCCTGAATCCCGCTACACCTTCGTCGGCGCGGTCGTTCTCGCGCTGGCCGCGATCATGGTCTTCGGCTACGTGTGGCTGGCCGGCATCGGCTCGGCCGACGACTTCCGCTACTACACGATCCACTTCGAACGGCAATCGCTCGAAGGCATGCAGATCGGCAGCGACGTGAACATGCGCGGCGTGAAGGTCGGCCGCGTCGAGCAGTACTCGATCTCCCGCGAGAACATCAATCGGGTCGACGTCGTCGTCCGCGTCGACCGCGAGACACCGGTCAGCGTGAACACGCGCGCCGTGGTCGGGCGCAATCTCGTCACCGGCGTGGCCCGCATCGATCTCGACACGCCGGGAACGCCGGGGCCGCAGCTGTCGGCGATTCCCGACGGCGAGCGCTACCCGGTGATTCCGGAGGGCACCTCGGACATCGCGCAGATCGCCGGCGCGCTCAGCCGGCTGGCGGTGAGCGGCGAAGCCGCGCTCGACAACGTGCAGGCGCTGCTCGACGAGAAGAACCGCGAGCAGCTGATCGGCGCCGTGGTCGCAGTGCGCGCGCTCGCCGAGGGAATCGAGGCGCGGCTCGCGCACGTCGACCAGGCGATCGACGGCGTCGTGCAGACGGCGGCGTCGATCCAGGCGGCGAGCCGCAGCGCCGCCGACTCGCTCGCGCGCTTCGCCGCCGACGGCAGCGCGGTCGCGCGCGAGCTCGGTCCTTTCGTGCAGCAGGGCAAGTCGGCGCTCGAGGCGATCGTTCGATCGGCGCGCGCACTGGAAGCGGCCACGAAGGAGCTTTCCGGGCACGTCGCGTCGGCAGCCGACAGCGGCACGCGCGAGTTGCAGGTCACGGCGCGCGAGCTTCGTCGCAGCGCCGAGCAGCTCTCGCGCGCGGCGCAGCGGCTGCGCGACCCGCGCTCGGCGCTGCTCGGCCCTTCGCCCGAGCAGCTCGGCCCGGGAGAGCGCCTTCCATGAGGGGCAGTCCGCGCGACGCCGACCACTCGCGCGGCTGCGCTTCGCTGCAGCGCCGCGGTGCGCTGCTTGCCGCGTGCGCGCTGCCGCTGGCCGTGGCCGGTTGCGTGAGCATCGGTCGCGACACTCCGATGCACGTGAGCTACGAGCTGCACGATCTCGGTGCCGCCCGGCCGCTGCAGCGTGCGCCGCTCGACCGCGTCGTCCTCGTCGGGTGGTCGTCGGCGAGCGCGTTCTACGATTCGACCGCGCTCGTCTACAGCCGCGCGCCGGGCGCGCTCGCGTACTACCAGCTCGCCGGCTGGAGCGAGCGTCCGGCCGAGCAGCTGGGGCGGCTCTTCGTGCGTCGTCTGGCCGGCGTCGGTCTCTTCCGCGACGTGGCGACGATGTCGGCGGGGGTCCGGGGAGACTGGTTCGTCGAGTTGCAGCTCGAAGAGATGCTGCACGACGACGTCGTTGCGCCGGGCGTTGCGCGCGTGTCGGTTTTTGCGCGCATCGTCGATCGCCCGCACGGCCGCACCGTCGATACGCGGCGCTTTCGCGAGCAGGAGCCGCTGCAGGAGGAGTCGGCCGCCGCCGCGGTGAAGGCCTTCGACGTTGCCGTCACGCGCCTGCTCGATGCGTCGGTACGCTGGGTCGTCGAGCAGGCGATCGGCGCGCGCGCGGCAGCGCTCTCCTCGGGCGGCGCGGCCGGCGTTAGGCGCGCGTTCCCGGAAGCAGTGCGCTGATCGCCCAGCTGATCAGGCTGTAGACGATCGCGGCGAGCACCGCCCACCAGAAGCCGCGCACCGCGAAGCCGTCGAGGAAGTTCGCGGCCAGCCAGAACAGGAAGCCGTTGATCACGAAGGTGAACAGCCCGAGCGTGAGCAGGTTCACCGGCAGCGTGAGGACCAGCAGCACCGGGCGGATCAGCGCGTTCAGCAGCGAGAGCACGAGCGCGGCGGCGAGCGCCGCGCCGAAGCTGCGGACCTGCACCGCGGGCATCAGCCACGCGAGCGCGAGCAGGCTCAGTGCGTTGACGATCCAGGCGACGATCAGCGAGAGCATCTCGGTGCGATCCTCACTTCACGAGCAGCACGGGTATGCGCGAGATCTCGCTCACGCGTCGCGCGACCGAACCGATCAGCAGGTCGCGCAGTCCGGTGCGGCCCTTCGAGCCGAGTACGACCATCGCGAACTCGTCGGGGTCGGCCGCCAGCGCGATCTCGCTGGCCACCGCGCCGATGCGGACGAGCTGGTCGTACGCGATTCCGAGGTCGTCGAGCAGCTCGCGCGCACCGGCGAGGTCCTGCCCGGAGAGGTCGCGCAGGTAGTCGTCGACGATCTGGCTGCCGACGAAGCGGCGCGCGTTGCGCAGCGCGACGTCGTCGTGCACGCTGATCAGCGTGATCGCGCCCGGCGCGCGCAACTGCCCGAGCAGCGACGCGGCGAAGCGCGCGGCGCGCAGGGCATTGTCCGAACCGTCGATCGCGACGAGCAGCTTCATGGGTCGATTCCGCAGCGGGTCTTCGTGCGGCGCGCGCGGTCAGGCCTGCGCTTCCTGCGGGATGATCTTCTGCAACTCGCCCGATTCGTACATCTCGGTGAGGATGTCGGCGCCGCCGATGAACTCGCCGCCGATGTACAGCTGCGGAATCGTCGGCCAGTTCGAGTACTCCTTGATCGTCTGGCGCACTTCCTCGTCCTCGAGGATGTTGACCGTGACCAGGTTCTTCACGCCGCAGGCCTTCAGGATCTGGATCGCGCGGCCGGAGAATCCGCACTGCGGAAACTGTGCCGTGCCCTTCATGAAGAGGACGATCGGGTTGTCGGTGACGGTCTTCTCGATGAATGCTCTGGCGTCCATGCTGCCTCCGTTTTCGCTTCGCGCGCCGAACCGCCCGACGCAATGCAAGCCGTCCATTCTATAGGAAGGGTCGCGCGCAAGTGATGCGCTCGCGGCCGGCCTCGTCGCTGCGGGTCTCGACGTCGCGCCAGTGCGCCGCCGCGAGCATCGCGCGCACGGCCGCGCCCTGGTCGCACCCGTGCTCGAGCGCGATCCACCCGTGCGACGAGACGTGCCGCGCGGCGCCGTCGACGATCGCGCGCAGCGCCTCCAGCCCGTCCGGCCCCGCGGCCAGCGCGCCGCGCGGCTCGAAGCGCAGGTCGCCCTGGTGCAGGTGCGGGTCTTCGTCGGCCACGTAAGGCGGGTTCGCGACGACGACGTCGAAGCGTTCGTCGTCGCCGACGCATTCCCACCAGTCGCCGTGGCGCAGGCCGAGGCGTGCGCCGTGCAGTGCTTCGGGGCACAAGGCTTCGGCATTGCGCCGCGCCAGTGCGAGCGCGGCCTCGCTGCGGTCGGTCGCGACCACGCGCAGGTCGTCTCGTTCGCAGGCCAGCGTGATCGCGATCGCGCCGCTGCCGGTGCCCAGGTCGATCACCGAGCCGTGCGCAGGGGCGTGCGCCAGCGCGAAGTCGACGAGCATCTCGGTCTCGGGTCGCGGCACGAGCACGGCCGGCGTCGTCGAGAAGCGTCGTCCGGCGAATTCGCGCGTGCCGACGAGATAGGCGATCGGCTCGCCGAGCAGGCGCCGGCGCGCGAGCGATTCGAAAGCGCTCGCCGCGCGCTCGTCGGCGGGCTCGTCGCCGTGTGCGATCAGCCATTCGCGGCGCTTTCCGCTCGCCGCTTCGAGCAGCATGCGCGCCTGCAGTCGAGGCAGCGGGCAGTCGAGCACGAGCCGTTCCCAGCTGCCGGCCGGCGTCGCGCTCACGCGTCGTTCTCGGCGAGCTCGGCGAGCAGGCGCGCCTGGTGCTCGGCCGACAGCGCGTCGAGCAGTTCGTCCAGATCGCCGTCCATCACCTGCTGCAGCCGGTACAGCGTCAGGTTGATCCGGTGGTCGGTGACGCGGCCCTGCGGGAAGTTGTACGTGCGAATGCGCTCGGAGCGATCGCCCGAGCCGACCAGCGACTTGCGCTGTGCCGCCTCGCGCGCCTGCGCCTCGCTCGCGCGGCGGTCCTTCAGTCGGGCGGCCAGCACCTTCATCGCGCGATCGCGGTTGCGGTGCTGCGAGCGATCGTCCTGGCACTCGACGACGATGCCGGTGGGCAGGTGCGTGATGCGCACCGCCGACTCGGTCTTGTTCACGTGCTGGCCGCCTGCACCCGACGAGCGAAAGACGTCGACGCGGATCTCGTCGGCGTCGATCTCGACTTCACCGAGCTCGTCGGCTTCGGGCAACACGGCCACGGTGCACGCCGACGTGTGGATGCGGCCCTGCGCCTCGGTTTCGGGAACGCGCTGCACGCGGTGTCCGCCCGACTCGAATTTCAGCCGCGACCAGGCGCCGGCGCCGGCTATGCGTACGATCGCCTCCTTGTACCCGCCCAGGTCGGACTCGTTCGCGGAGACGATCTCCGCCTGCCAGCCGTTGCGCTCGGCGAAGCGCAGGTACATGCGAAGCAGGCCGGCGGCGAACAGCGCCGATTCCTCGCCGCCGGTTCCCGCGCGGATCTCGACGAACACGTTGCGCTCGTCGTCGGGGTCGCGCGGCAGCAGCAGCTTCTGCAGCCGTTGCGTCTGCTCGTCGGCGCGCGCCTGCGCCGTCAGGGCTTCCTCGTCGGCAAAAGCCCGCATCCCGGGGTCGTCGCGCATCTGCTCGGCAGCTTCGCGGTCGGCAACCGCCTGCTTCCATTCGTGGAAGCATTCGACGATCTCCGTCAGCTCGGCGTGCTCGCGCCCGGCGTTGCGCAGCGCATCGAGGTCGCGCGCCGCGTCCTCGCTCGAGAGCATCAGGTTCACTTCGGCCAGGCGCCGCTCGAGGTTCTCGAGCTTCGCCTGCATCGAGGCGTTCATCGCGCGCGTGTCCTCAACGCGAGTGGCCGTGCTCGTTCGTGGGGCTGTCGGCGTCGGCAGCCGTCGTCGCCGCATTCGGCGCAGCCGATGGATCCGGGGCGGCGGCCGCCTCGGGCGCGGCGGCAGCCCCCAGCGCCCGCTCGACGGGTGCGATGCGCTCGGGGAGCAACTGCTCGATCAGCGGCAGCAACTGCTCGCGTTGTGCCGCCGAGCCGTGCAGCAGGACCGTGGGGCCGTGCAGGAACTTGTTCGTGAGCGCGTGGGCGAGCGATTCGAGCACGCGCTCGGCGTGCTCGCCGCCGGCCAGCGCACGCCGTGCGCGTTCGAGTTCGCTGCGTTCGAGCGCCTTGCCGCGAGCGTGCAGCGTGCGGATCGCCGGCACTGCGTCGCGCGAGCGCATCCACTGCATGAACGCGCCGACCCTCGTCTCGATGATCGCTTCGGCCTGCTCGACCGCCGCACGCCGGTTCTCCTGGCCGGAGGCGACCTGTCGTCCGAGATCGTCGATCGTGTAGAGAAAGACGTCGTCGAGGCGCGCCACCTCGGGCTCGATGTCGCGCGGGACGGCGAGATCGACCATGAACATCGGCCGGCGCCGGCGAGCGCGCGTGGCACGCTCGACCATGCCCAGGCCGATGATCGGCAGCGAACTCGCGGTGCAGGAGACGACGACGTCGAATTCGTCGAGCCGGTCGCTGAGCTCGGCCAGGCGCAGCGCGTCGGCGCCGATGCGCTGCGCGAGGCGATTGGCGCGATCGACCGTGCGATTGGCCACGACGATGCGCCGGGGGTGCTGCGCCGCGAAGTGGGTGGCCGCCAGTTCGATCATCTCGCCGGCGCCCACGAAGAGCACCTGCGTCTCGCGCAGGTCTTCGAAGATGCGCCGCGCCAGGCGCACGGCCGCGGCGGCCATCGACACCGACTGCGAGCCGATTTCCGTGGTGCTGCGCACCTCCTTGGCGACGGCGAAGGAGCGCTGGAACAGCTGGTGCAGGTTCGAGCCGAGCGAGCCCTCGCCGTGGGCGATGCGCATCGCCTGCTTCATCTGCCCGAGGATCTGCGGCTCGCCGAGCACCATCGAGTCGAGGCCCGAGGCGACGCGGAACGCGTGGCGCACGGCTTCGTTGTTCGGCAGCGCGTACAGATGCGACTGCAGCATGTCGTCGCACCGGTGGCGCGCATCGAGCCAGCCGGCGATCTCGGCCTGCGCCTGTGCCGGTTCGGGCGTCGCGCAGTAGATCTCGGTGCGGTTGCAGGTGGAGAGAATCGCCGACTCGGGCGCCACCGGGTACAGGCGCGCGCGCAGGTCGGCCAGCGCGTCGCGCAACGCTTCGCCGGGGAACGACACACGTTCGCGCAGCCGCAGCGGCGCGGTGCGGTGATTCAGCCCGAGCGTCAGCAGTTCCATAACCAGCTGAATTTTAACGAACTTCGCCGTTCGCGTGTGCGCCGAGGAATAGTCGATAGCCGGGATGCCTGGATTCGTCGTGGTACGGGTAGCCGAGCGAGTCGAGGAAGCGGGTGAATTCCTCGTCGTCGCGCGCCGGTACCTGCATGCCGACCAGGATGCGCCCGTAGTCGGCGCCGTGGTTGCGGTAGTGAAAGAGCGAGATGTTCCAGTTCGGACTCATGCTCGACAGGAAGCGCATCAGCGCGCCGGGCCGCTCGGGGAACTCGAAGCTGTACAGCCGCTCGTTGCGCGCCAGCGGCGAGTTGCCGCCGACCATGTGGCGCAGGTGCAGCTTGCCCAGCTCGTCCTCGGTGAGGTCGACGGTGCGAAAGCCCGCCTCGGAGAACCCGCGCGCGAGTTCCTGCGCCTCGTCGGCGCGCGAGGTCTGGATGCCGACGAAGACGTGCGCTTCCTTCGGGTCGGCGATGCGGTAGTTGAACTCGGTGACGTTGCGCGGACCGACGATCGAGCAGAAGCGGCGGAAGCTGCCGCGCTCCTCGGGAATGGTCACCGCGAAGATCGCCTCGCGCTTCTCGCCGATCTCCGCGCGCTCGGAGACGAAGCGCAAGCGGTCGAAGTTCATGTTCGCGCCGCTCGCCACCGCCACCAGCGTGCGGCCGTTGACGCCTTCGCGCGCGACCCAGCTCTTCAGGCCGGCGATCGACAGCGCGCCGGCCGGCTCGAGGATCGAGCGCGTGTCCTGGAAGACGTCCTTGATCGCGGCGCAGATCGCGTCGGTGTCGACGATGACGACTTCGTCGAGCAGTTCGCGGCACAGTCGGAACGTCTCGCTGCCGACCTTCTTCACCGCCGTGCCGTCGGAGAACAGGCCGACGTCGTGCAGCTCGATGCGCTCGCCGGCGGCGATCGAGCGTGCCATCGCGTCGGAATCGTCGGTCTGCACGCCGATGATGCGGATTTCGGGGCGCACCTGCTTGACGTAGCAGGCGATTCCCGAGGCGAGCCCGCCGCCGCCGATCGGCACGAACAGCGCCTCGATGGGGCCGGGGTGCTGGCGCAGGATCTCCATGCCGACCGTGCCCTGGCCGGCGATCACGTCCGGATCGTCGAAGGGGTGCACGAAGGTGAGCGCCTCGCGCTGCTGCAACTCGAGCGCGGCGCCGGCCGCGTCGCTGTACGAGTCGCCGCTGAGCACGACTTCGCCGCCGAGCGCGCGCACGGCGTCGACCTTCACGTGCGGCGTCGTCACCGGCATGACGATCACCGCGCGACAGCCGAGCCTGCGGGCGGCCAGCGCGACGCCCTGTGCGTGGTTGCCCGCCGAGGCGGCGATGACGCCGCGCGCGAGCGTGTCGGCAGGCAGGCGCGCCATGCGGTTGTAGGCGCCGCGCAGCTTGAACGAGAACACCGCCTGCATGTCCTCGCGCTTGAGCAGCACGCGATTGGACAGCCGATCCGAAAGGATGTCGGCGAGCTCGAGGGGAGATTCCTCGGCAACGTCGTATACCTTTGCGGTCAGGATCCTCTTCAGATAGTCGATCGGCATGGCGGCGAATTCTACCGCCGGGCCCGCTTTCGATTCCTGCCCGGATGCAAGCTGCCTTCGCCTCGGTCCTCGACTGGTTTGCCCTGCCCGAACACGGGCTGTCGTCGATCTTCGTCGTCGCGATGGTCTCGGCGACGCTGCTGCCGCTGGGCTCCGAGCCGGCGGTGTTCGGCTTCGTGAAGCTCAACCCCGGGCTCTACTGGGTGGCGATCGCGGTGGCCACGGTCGGCAACACGATCGGCGGCGTGGTCGACTACTGGCTCGGCTACGGCGCGCACGAGGCGCTGGCGCGCGGCAAGGAGACGCGCTACTGGAAGTGGTTCCGCGCACTCGGCCCGAAGGCGCTGTTCTTCGCGTGGCTGCCGGCAGTGGGAGATCCGCTTTGCACCGTCGCCGGGTGGCTACGCATGCCGTTCTGGCCGAGCGTGGGCTGGATGGCGCTGGGCAAGCTCGCACGCTATTCGCTGGCCACCGCGGTGCTGCTGCGGGTGCCCGACGCCTGGTGGCATTCGGTGGCGAAGCTCTTCTGAAAGGATCGACGATGGCGCACGACGAGAAGTGCCCGCTGTGCAACAGCGACGGCGGGCGGCTGCTGGTCGCTTCGGACTGGTGGCGCATCGTGCTGGCCGGCGACGCCGACCACCCGGCGTTCACCCGGGTCGTCTGGAACGCGCACGTCGCGGAGATGAGCGACCTCGACGAACTCCGGCGGCGCGAGCTCTTCGACGTCGTCGTGCGCGTCGAGTCGGTGCAACGCGCGGCGCTGGCGCCGGACAAGATCAACCTCGCCAGCCTGGGAAACCAGGTTCCGCACCTGCACTGGCACGTGATTCCGCGCTGGCGCGACGACCGTCACTTTCCGGATGCGGTCTGGGGTGTCGCGCGAGGCGGCGAGAACGCCCGGGCGACGGCGCGCAGCGCCGCCGTGCGCGCGCGGCTCGATGCCTACGTCGGTGCGCTTCAGCGCGCGTTCGACGTCACGGCACCGCCCGCCGTCGAGGGTCGATGAGGCGCCGCTCGTCGCCGTCCCGGCGGCGGCGGTCGCGTGGTGGGCGCCCGGCGTTCTCCGCTGGCGGACACTGAAGGGTCCGGTCATGGCGACGACGCCCGATGGAAGTCGGATCCGCTCCTGAGCTCGAAGGCATCGTCGATGCGCGAAGCGCCGACGCCTGGCTGCGCGGCCTGTCCGCCGAGCCGGGCGCGCGGCTCGACGCGATCCGTGCGCTGCTCGTGCGCCTGACGGAGCGTTCCTGCGCCGTCACCCGAGCCGGTCCGCAGGTGCTCACCGAGGTGCTCGAGACGCTGCGCGTCGAGCAGTGGCGCGCGATCGTCGCTCGACTCGAGCCGCTGGCCGGGCGTCCCGTTCCCTTCACGCCGATCGAGTGGCCGCTGCTGCAGTCGGCGCTGGGCAGCCTGCACGCATTGCGCAACCTCTACAAGCGCGTGCATGCACAGAACGCGCGTGCGGGCGACGAGGTCACGGAGATCTCCGGGGCGCGGGAATCGCTCGCCGCGGTCCTGCCGCTGATGCGCGCGCTCGATGCGCAGTCGCGCATCGTCTCGCTGCAGTTGCGCTACCGCTGCGTTCCGCAGGCCGCCGAATGGGACGAGTTGTGCGTGCTCGCGCGCAACGCGCGGCGTACGTCGTTCCAGGACGAAGAGATTGCCGACGCGGTGCCGCTGGTCAAGCCGGCGACGCCGCGCGCGCTCTTCGTCTATCCGCTGCTGCTCGAGTGCGCTTCGCTCTCCGCGCGCTTCGGCGCCGAGGCAGACCTGGCGCAGCGACTCGCCGCGCGGCTTGCCGCGCGCGTCGGCTACCGGATCGACCGCGGCGCACCGCGTGACAACGAGTACGGCCCGCGCATGGCGCTCACCGCGGTCCACGCGGTGCGCCTGGACACGCATCGCGTTCCCGACTCGCTCGCGAAGTGGCGCAGCCAGTGGCTTCGCGAGGACGGCGAGCCGAGGGGGGCGCTGGCCTTGCCGCTGCCCGAGGCCGACGCGATGCGCCTGTTCGACGATCTCGAAAGCTGCTGGTCGGCGGCGGCCACGCCGCGCATCTCCGGCGCGCACCCGGCCGCATCGGCGGCGTCGCAACCGGTTCGCCTGCGTTTCGGCCTGCCGAAAACCTATGCCGCCGATCGGCGGCCGCTGGGCGCGGCCGGGGCGGCACCGGTCGCGCGGCACGACCAAAACGCCGGCGACGTCGCCACGGGCGCGACACGCAGCGGCGAAGCGCGCTACGAGTACGGACGCTGGGAGCAGAACACGATCATCCGCCTGGCCTTCGGCGGGGCGCACGCCGGGGCGGCGTCAGCGCCGAACTGGATCGGCGAGAGCGAGAGCGCCACGCGACTGCTCGAGCGTCCCGACGGTCGCACGGTGATCGCGCGCGAGTCGGCCGTTCCGCGCGCGACGCCCGGCGCGCTGATCGCGCTCGAACACGACGCACCGATCGACGGCGACCGGCGAAGCGCAGCGCCCGCCCGTTCGATCGCGCTGGGCACGATCGAGGCGATCGAGCAGTTGCCCGCTCGCGAGAGCCATGCGTCGCGCGCGCACTGGCTCGTCGCGCGCCTGTGGGTCGGCGAGGCGATCGCCGTCGGCGTGCGCGTCGGCGATTCGGCCTTCTTCGAGGACGCGTGGCTGTTGCGCGGGCTGGGCGCGAGCAGTGAACTGCCGTGCGTGGTGATGACGCCGGGCCGGGCGCGCGGCGGCGACCCGGGCGTGCTGCGCGAGCCCGGCGGCGAGGTTGCGATCCGTTTCGTCAGCGTGCTCGATCGCGGCAGCGGCCACGAGCGCCTGTCGATCCGGACCGAGAGCGGGCGCGACGCGCATCGCTGATCGCGGCAGCGGAATCGCGGCACCAGGAATCGCGGTACCATCGACGCAGGCACCGCGCAGTGGCGGTGCGATGGCGCAAGCTCCGAACGCCCCGCGAATTCCCATGGCCGGCCTGAACGCTCCGACTCCGTACCCGACGAAGATCGTCGTCCACCAACGCTCGCGCGTGCTCGAGCTCGAGTTCTCCGACGGGCGCAATTTCCGGCTGCCCTTCGAGTACCTGCGCGTGTACTCGCCGTCGGCCGAAGTACGCGGACACGGCCCGGGCCAGGAGGTGCTCCAGGTCGGCAAGGCCGAAGTCACCATCGATGCGCTCGAACCGGTGGGCAACTACGCGCTGCAGCCGCGCTTCAGCGACGGGCACGCCACCGGCATCTACTCGTGGGATTATCTGTATTACCTCGGGCACTCGCACGATCGGCTCTGGCGCGAGTACCTTTCGCGCATGAACGACGCCGGCGCCAGCCGCCAGGCCTCGGCGCCGCTGCAGTCGTCGGCACTGAAGCGCCCCGGGCGCTGAGCGCGCACGAATGCGCCCGCCCGGCACGACGCATTTCGGTTTCCAGGACGTCGACGAGCGCGAGAAGGCGACTCGTGTCGCCGGGGTGTTCCACTCGGTGGCCGCCCGCTACGACCTGATGAACGACCTGATGTCGGGCGGCCTGCACCGGCTGTGGAAGGCATTCACGATCGGGCAGGCCAACGTCCGACCGGGCATGCGCGTGCTCGACATCGCCGGTGGCACCGCCGATCTCGCGCGCGCGTTCGCGCGTCGCCTGCGCGGGCAGGGGCAGGTGTGGCTGACCGACATCAACGGTTCGATGCTGCGCATCGGGCGCGACCGGATGATCGACGACGGTCTGCTGCAGCCGGCGGTGCAGTGCGATGCCGAGGCGCTGCCTTTTCCCGACGAACACTTCGACCTGGTCAGCGTCGCCGTCGGTCTGCGCAACATGACGCACAAGGAACGCGCGCTGTCCGAGATGTACCGCGTGCTGCGTTCGGGCGGACGACTGCTCGTGCTCGAATTCTCCCGCGTGCGCAAGGAACTCGCGCCGCTGTACGACCGCTATTCGTTCGACGTTCTCCCGTGGCTCGGCGCCCGCGTGGCCGGAGACGAGGCGAGCTATCGCTATCTCGCCGAATCGATCCGGATGCATCCCGACCAGGAAACGCTGAAGAACCTGATGGCCTCGGCGGGATTCGCCCGGGTTCGTTACTACAATCTCACTGCCGGCGTCGTCGCGCTGCACGAAGGCACGCGGCTGTAGGCGTGCCGGCCCTGTCGGTCTTCCCCGGGCTTCGGCCCTCGTGATGCCGCTCGTCGCGGCGCCTTTCGGAGCGTCCATGAATCGGATCGTCGTTCGTCTGTTCGCCTTGCTCGTCGTACTGCTGGCAGGGCTGTCGATGGCCATTCCCGAGGCCGACGCGCGTCGCCTCGGCGGCGGCAAGTCCTTCGGTCGCCAGTCCACGGCGCCGATGCAGCGCGATGCGCGGCCTGCCCGGCAGGCGACGCCGCCGCAGGCGCCGCAGCGTGCCGGCGCCGCGCCCGGCCAGTCCGGCAACCGCTGGCTCGCTCCGCTCGCCGGCATCGCCGCCGGCCTGGGCCTGGCGGCACTGGCGAGCCACCTCGGCCTGGGCGAGGCGATGGGCAGCTTCCTGCTGCTGTTGCTGCTCGGCGCGGCCGCCATCTTTGTGCTGCGCGCGGTCATGGCGCGCCGCGCGTCGTCCGCGCCGCAGCCCGCCTACCAGGGGGGTTATTCCGCTTCGCAACTGGGCCGCGAGGCCGCGGTGCGCTATTCCGCCGACGAGCCGGTGTCGCGGGCAGGCACCGCGGGCGGCGCCGTCCGCCGCCCGGCGGAGCCGGTCGGCGCGGGCGCTGCGCAACCGGGCGCGAGCGCCGGAACCGAAGCGTCCGCTTCCCGGATCCCGGCCGGCTTCGACGTCGAAGGCTTCGAGCGCAATGCGAAGGTGCAGTTCGTCCGCCTGCAGGCGGTCTTCGACGCGGGCGACACGAAGGACCTGCGCGAGTTCACCACGCCCGAGGCGTACGCCGAACTGGCGCTGCAGATCGACGAGCGTCGGGGCGCGAAGAATCGCACCGACGTCGTCACGCTCGCCGCGACGCTCCTCGGCATCGACTCGACTCCGCAGGACCACGTCGCGAGCGTGCGCTTCTCCGGGATGATCCGCGAAGAGGCCGACGGCGAGGCGCAGCCCTTCGACGAGGTGTGGAACCTCGTCAAACCCGCGAGCGGCTCCGGCGGCTGGGTTCTCGCCGGCATCCAGCAGCTGGATTGATCGGGCAGCAGAGCCGATGCACGACGAAACCGATCGGGATCGCGGTCCGTTGCGCCGCGTGGCGGAGCGGGTCGCCGAGGGCGGAGCCTCGGCCTTCGTCGGAATGTTCAATCATCTGCTGCGCCAGAACGACTGGGCGCGCGCGCGACTTGCGGCCTTCGCCGGTCGCAGCGTCTCGGTGGAGCTGCAGGCGCGCTCGCTCACGAACCGGGCGTCTTCGCCGCTGGCGGCACGCATCACCGATGAAGGACTGCTCGATGCGCGCACCGGGCAGCACGTCGCCGGCACGACTGCAGACGTTGCCGGCACGGCTGCAGACGAGCAGCGCGCCGGGCTGCCGCGCTTCGACGCCGAAGTGCACGTCCGTCCGTCGTTCGCGGCAGCCGGCGCGCTGCTTCGCGAACGCACGCGCGGCCTGGCGCCCTACCTGCGCATCGAAGGCGAGGCGACGCTCGCCGCGGCGCTGCTCGAGGTCGCCGAGCGCATGCGATGGGACCCCGAGGAGGATCTCAGCCGGATCACCGGGGATGTCGTCGCGCATCGAATCGGGCGCGGCGTCGGCGCCGCGCGCGACGCCATGCGCGAGTTGCGCACCCGGGTAGCCGGTGCGGCCGGACGCCGTTTTGCCTCCGCATCGGGCACGCTCGTCGCACGCGAGGAACTCGTTGCGTTGCGCACGAGCATCGATGAGCTCGAATCGCGCCTGGCCTGCGTCGAGTCGAAGCGGCGCCGGCGGCGCGCGGGGCGGGGCGAAGCGGCCGGCGCGGATGCCGACGGCCACGGCAGCGCCGAGGCGGGCGCGGCAGTCGACCGTTCCGTGCCGGCGCTGCTGCGGCCGCCCAGGCCGGGGACGGACGACCCCGTTGACTGAGAGGCTGCGGCGCGCCGCCCGCGCGCTGGCAACTCCGTTGCTCGTGTTCCTCGGCGCGTTCGCTGCCGCCGCGCAGGCGGCTGCGGCCGACGATCCGATCGCGTCGGTGCCGCCGCGGCTGCTCGAGGCGCTTCAAGCCTCGGGCCTGATCGGCACCGCCGAACCGGTGCGGCCCTTCACCTGGACCCTCGTGATGACGCGCCCGCTGCGCGCGCCGCGGCATCGCCGCGAGACTTACGCCGGCACGCCACCGGGCGCCTTGCCGGGCCTCAGTCCGATGATGCGCGAAGAACTGACCGAGGAAGGCCGCACCAAGCGCACCGTGCACGGCGTGAGCGTGCGCGGCCTGATGTTCGTGAAAGCCGGCGAGACGAAACTCGACGTGCGCGTGCACGGCCTGCGCATGCCGCTGACGCAGGGGCAGCGCTTTCGAATCGAATACGACGACGACAACGGCGAGCTGCTCGAAGACTGCCGTATCGGCGGCGAGGTTCCGGCCGCCATCGTGCACGCGTCGATTCCGGGACTGGCGACGCGCATCGACTGTGCCGGCTCGGGGCGCTACAAGCGCATCGGCGTGCAGGTCAGTGCGACCGTGATGTACCTGCACGAAGCCGGCGTTTTCGTCGGCGTGGAGCAGGCGATCGACAGCCCGTTCGGGCCGATTCGCTCCGAAGTGCGCATCGTCTCGTTCGCCATGGGCGAGCGCTGATTCTGCGTCGTCCGCGGCGTTCGCCGGCCTCAGTTGCCGGCGGCCTCAGTTGCCAACTCAGTTGCCAACTCAGTTGCCAACTCAGTTGCCAACTCAGTTGCCAGCTCCGTTGCCGGCGTCGTCGCCGGCGTCGCCGACCTTCAGCAGCTCGATGCGCGCGCGCGTCACGCCCTGGCGCAGCATCCCGAGGCGGCGCGCGGCCGCGCGGCTTACGTCGGCGATGCGGCCTTTTTCGTAGGGCCCGCGGTCGTTCACCCGCAGCTCGACGCTGCGTCCGTTGTGCAGGTTCTTCACGCGCACGACGGAGCCGAACGGCAGCGTCTTGTGCGCCATCGTCATCGCGTCCGGATCGAAGGGCTCGCCGCTGGCGGTCGGCTTCGAATCGAAGCGCTTGCCGTAATACGAGATGCGGCCCTGCTGGTGCCACCCCGGCGCGAAGGAGCTCGCCTGGCCCCGTTGCGCCGCGTCGGTTCGCGCCGGTGCCTGCGCGGCCTGCGCCCACGACGGCGAAGGCGCGATGCACAGCGCAGCGGCCGCGGCGAAGGCGATCGTCGCGCAGCGCGACCGATTCATCCGCGCCCGATGAACGGCATCTTGGTCGCCATCACGGTCACGAACTGCACGTTCGCCTCCGGCGGCAGGCTCGCCATGTGCAGCAGCGTGGAGGCGACGTCGCGCACGTCCATCGCCGGCTCGGACGCGATCGCTCCGCTGGCCTGTTGCGCGCCCTGCGACATCGCCCGCGCGAGCTCGGTGGCGGCGTTGCCGATGTCGATCTGGCCGCAGGCGATGTCGTGCGCGCGCCCGTCCAGCGAGATCTGGCGCGTCAGACCGGTGACGCCGTGCTTGGTCGCCGTGTAGGCGACCGCGTTCGGTCGCGGAACGTGCGCGGAGATCGATCCGTTGTTGACGATGCGCCCGCCGCGCGGCGCCTGCGTCTTCATCACGCGGAACGCTTCGCGCGCGCACAGGAACATCCCGGTGAGGTTCACGTCGAGCACCGCGCGCCACTGCTCGAGCGTGACCTCGTCGATCGAGGCGGCCGGCGACGCGATCCCCGCGTTGTTGAAGAGCAGGTCGAGACGCCCGAACTCGTTCACGCTGCGCTCGAAGAGCGCGCGCACCGAGCGCTCGTCGGTGACGTCGGTCGGCACCGCGAGCGCGCACCCGGGCGCGCCCGCCGCTTCGCGGACCGCCTCTTCGAGCAGGCGCTCGCGGCGTCCGGCGAGCGCGACGTTCCAGCCGGCGCGCAGCAGCGCGAGCGCGCAGGCCTTGCCGATGCCGGAGCTCGCTCCGGTGACGATCGCGTTGCGGCCTGGGGTGTCCATCGGCGTGTTCCTCGGGTGCGCGGAAGCTTCGAAGGGTACACGCAGCACGCCCCGATCACGCGCAGCGCAAGCGCTTCGCGCCGCTTCGTCCGGGCGCCTCGTTTCGGCGGCACCGCGGCCGATTCGCGCAGGCGAAATTTGCTACGATGAAGGGTTGATCTTCGTTCAGGAGCTCTGGTGAAACACGCCTCCCCGGAAGCGTTCCTCGTCTCGATCGCGCAGCGCGACCCGCATCAGCCGGAGTTCCTGCAGGCGGTCAAGGAGGTGATGCACAGCATCTGGCCCTTCGTCCTGGAGAACCCCGGCTACGCCGATTACGCGTTGCTCGAGCGGCTCGTCGAACCCGACCGCGTGATCCAGTTCCGCGTCGCGTGGGTCGACGACTCCGGTCGCACGCGCGTGAACCGGGCGTTTCGCGTGCAGCACAGCATGGCGATCGGCCCGTACAAGGGCGGCATGCGTTTTCACCCGTCGGTGAACCTCTCGATCCTGAAGTTCCTCGCCTTCGAGCAGACGTTCAAGAACGCGCTCACGTCGCTGCCGATGGGCGGCGGCAAGGGCGGGTCCGACTTCGATCCGAAGGGCAAGAGCGACGGCGAGGTCATGCGCTTCTGCCAGGCGCTGATGACCGAGTTGTACCGCCACGTCGGCGCCGACACCGACGTGCCCGCGGGCGACATCGGCGTCGGTGCACGCGAGGTCGGCTACATGGCCGGCATGATGAAGAAGCTGGCCGACAACGCGTCGTGCGTCTTCACCGGCAAGGGCCTGAGCTACGGCGGCAGCCTGATGCGTCCGGAAGCCACCGGCTACGGCACCGTGTATTTCGCGCAGGAGATGCTGCGCCGCGCCGGCCGCTCGTTCGAGGGAGCCACCGTCTCGGTCTCCGGCTCGGGCAACGTCGCCCAGTACGCGATCGCCAAGGCCACCGACCTCGGCGCGAAGGTCGTCACCGCCTCCGACTCCGGCGGCATGGTCTACCTGCCGCAGGGCTTCGACGAAGAAACGATCGCCGCGCTGCTCGCGCTGAAGAACGAGCGCCGCGGCCGGCTGTCGGAGTTCGCCGGCGAGCGCGGCCTGCAGTTCGAGCCGAATCGACGGCCCTGGCACGTCCCGGTCGACATTGCGCTGCCGTGCGCCACGCAGAACGAGCTCGACGAGCACGACGCCCGTACGCTGGTGGGCAACGGCGTGTTCTGTGTCGCCGAGGGCGCCAACATGCCGAGCACGCTCGAGGCGGTCGACGTCTTTCACAAGGCCGGCGTGCTCTACGCGCCGGGCAAGGCGAGCAACGCCGGCGGCGTCGCCACCTCCGGGCTGGAAATGGCGCAGAACGCGCAGCGGCTCGGCTGGACGCACGGCGAGGTAGACGAGCGGCTGCACGCGATCATGAAGGCGATTCACGAAAGCTGCGTGCGCCATGGCCGCGGCGCCGACGGCACGATAAACTACGTCGACGGGGCGAACATTTCCGCGTTCGTCAAGGTCGCCGACGCCATGCTCGAGCAGGGCGTGGTCTGAAGCCCCAATCCTGGCCCGACAGCAGCGGGCAAAGCATCCCCGGGAACGCCGATGGCCACCGATCATTCTCGCGCCTCCACGGCCGGGCCGCCGTGGTGGCTCCTGCTGCTGGCTGCGGCCGGCATCGCCGCAGGGCTGTATCTATGGCAGATGGAACCGGTGCCGCGCCTGCCCTCGCGCAGCGCGACGCCGCCCACGACCGCGCCGGCTGACGGACCGGTCGACGCTGCAGTCGACCCGCTCGGGCCGGCTGCCGAGCCGGCTTCCGTGGCGCCGCCGCCGGCCGCCGCCGAGGCCGCGCCGAAGTACCCGTTGCCCGACATCGCCTCGCAGGCGGCCGGGCCGATGCCCGCCGTCGACGAAAGCGATTCGCCGATCCTCGATTCGCTGCTCACGCTCGCCTCGCGCGAGCGGCTGGCGCAGTTCCTGAACCTGCAGGAGTACGCGCGCCGATTCGTCGTCACCGTCGACAACCTGCCGCGCCAGCTGGTTCCGGCGCAGTGGAGTGCGCTGCGGCCCGTTTCCGGGCGTCTCGCGGTGGCGGGCGACGCGGAACGGATCACGCTGCAGCCGGAGAACTACGCGCGGTACGACGCCTTCGTGCAGTTCGTCGAGTCGCTCGATCCGAAGGCCACGGCGAAGGTCTACATGCGCTTCTATCCGCTCCTGCAGCAGCAGTATCGCGCGCTCGGCTATCCGCATGGCCACCTGAACGATCGGGTCGTCGCCGCCATCGACGACATGCTCACGGCGCCCGAGGTGAGCGGACCGATTCGGCTGGTGCAGCCCAGAGTCCAGTATCGCTTCGACGACCCGCTGCTCGAATCGCTGTCGGCCGGGCGCAAGGTCATGATCCGCGTCGGACCGGAGAACGCTGCCCGGCTCAAGAAGGTCCTGCGCGCACTGCGCGCCGAGATCGTTCGCTGAACGCGTCCCGAAACGCTTGATCCAGAGCAATGGATCCGCCGGGCGATCGGGGGCAACATCGTCTCGATCGAGCAACGCCGGTGCGTTGCCGCGCTTCCTCTACGGATCCCGCATGAACTACACGCTGCCCGAGTTCTTCGCTCATGCGCTTGCGCTCGAGCGCGAGGCGGCCGAGCGGTACATGGAGCTGGCCGACCTGATGAAGCAGCACGGCAATCGCGAGGTGTGGGCGCTGTTTCGCGACATGGTCCATTTCTCGCAATTGCACCACGACGACATCGCGCGCCGGGTCGGCGACCTCGAGCTGCCGAAGCTGAAGTCCTGGGAGTACCGCTGGACGTCGCCCCCGGAAGCGGGCGGCGACGCTTCGTACGAGAACCTGCGCGATCCGTTCAACGCGCTCCAGTACGCACGTGCGAACGAAGTGCGGGCGATGGAGTACTACAGCTCGGTCGGACAGAGCGCGGACGATCCTGACGTGCGTCGCCTCGCGGCGGAATTCGCCGGCGAGGAGGCCGACCACGTCGACGCCCTCGACGATTGGCTCGCGCACCTGCGCAATCCCTCGCGCGCGTGGATCGACCGCGGAACACCGCGGCACGTGTGACGAAGCCTTGAACGAATCGGCCCGGTGCGCCGTCGGGTCGAGCCGGACTCGTCCACCGCTTCCGGCGGCAGTCCGCCTTCACCTTTCGCAGTAGCGGTTTTCGCCGCCTTCGGCTTCGCTCGCTCCGACAATCGGGCATCGAGCGAAGACGCATGCCCCGCGCCCGGGGCTTGCCCTGCACGCAGGGTGGCGTCGTGCTCCGGACGAAAGGAGCCGAAGGCGAATGCAATCCTGTGCCGAATGCGGTCGTTCCAATCGGCCCGACGTGCGTTACTGCACGCAGTGCGGAGAGCCGATGAGCGCACCGCAGGCGGCGCCACGCGGACCAAGCTGGCGCGTCTCGCTGGCCGTGCTCTCGATCGGCGTGCTGATTTTCCTGACGATTCGTCCGATCGCGCCACACTCGACGACGGTCGCCGCCGGCGCGACGCCTGCGCAGCAGGGGCACGCATTGCGGCAGCCGACGCCCGGTGCCGTCGAATCGCGCTCGGTTTCCGGCGGCGACGGCGTGTCCCCGGATACGCCGGTGCGCGCCGAGAATCCCTCCGGCGCCCCCGCGATGCACGCATCCGAGACCCTGTTCGTCCCGGCCATCCTGGGCGCGGCGCTCGAGACGACACAACGATTGCTCGAAGCGGCAGCGACGCCACTCGATCCGGCGCCCGCGACGATCGATGCGGCGGTGATTTCGTTCGATCCTGCCCCCACGACGCTCGACGCTGCGCCGTCGCTCGTCGACGCCGCAGCACCCGATTCCGTGGTGGCGGCGAGCGAGATCATCGAACCGGCGGCGCTCGATGCCTCGCGCTTCGACGCCACCCGGGCAGCTTCGGACTCGGCGCCGCTGGCCCTGGGCGACGCCGAGCCCGCGGCGCTGGGTAACGCCGCCCCCGCGGCGCTCGGCAACGCCGGACCCCCGGTGCGCAAGGCAGTGCCCGCCAGAGCGCCGTCGCACGCACGCTCGCCTTCGTCCTCCCCGTCCCGGCATGCGGCACTCGACGCGGCGTCTGCGGGCCGCGTTGCGAAGCTGCGCACGGCGGGCGGCGGCAGCTGGCTGGGGGCGCTGCGCGCCGAACTCGAGGCGTGCGGCGGCGACTTCATCGCGCGAACCATCTGCAGGGAGCGCGCGAAGTTTCGCCATTGCGGACCCCGAGGCGCCTGGGGAGACGTTCCCGAATGCCCGGCGGCACGCATCTCGATCGATTAGCGGGTCGCCGATGCAGGAGAACGATTCAGCCGACGACCGCAGCTCGCCTGACGCGATCAGCACCTGCGGCAACGGGCGCGCACTCGCTTCGCTGCTGCTCACCTTCGCGGGAGCCACGCTGGTCGTCCCGCTCGTTGTCTCTTTCGTCGCCTCGCCGGCGCCCGCCAGCGCTGCGCCGATCGCCGCAGCGCTGAGCGTGGTCCTGGTCGTTCTCGGGGCGAGCGCCGCGGCATCGCAGTTCGCCGAGCGGCTCGCGGGTCGTCCGGTTTCGAGCGTCGCTCGCGCGTTCGCCGCTGCCCCGCGCATCGTGCTCGGCAGCGTGCTGCTCGCGCTGCTGCTCTCGGGTGCCGGTGCCGTGTTCGCGCTGGTCGCTGCGATCGTTCTCGTCGCCTGCCGGCTGCCCGTCGTCGGCCCCGTTCTCTACGCAGTCGCCGTGCCGGCGCTCACCCTCGCCGGCGCGGCGCTTCTGCTCGCGCTGGCCGCTGCGGCGCTGCTGACGCTGCCGGCACTGTGGGAGCAGCATGCGTTGCGAACGGCGCTGGCGCAGTCGTGGGCGATCGTCGCCCGGCGCAGGCAGCGCGCCGTCGCCGAGCTGACCGTGTTCGTGCTCGTCGCTGCGCTTGCCGCCGTCGTGCTGTCGGCCTGCCTGTTCGTCGTCTTCGAAGGGATGACGGCCGTTGCCGTGCCGCTCGCCGGCATCGCGTCGCCGCCCCAGGCGCTGGCGGCCTTCGCAGCCGGGTGGCCGTCCCTCGGCGCCGCTTCGCTGCCTGCACCTGTTCGGGTCGGCGCCGCGCTGTTGCTCGCAACCGCGCTCGCGCTGCTGACGGCAGTCGTCCTTTCCGGGCTGCTGTTCGCGTATCGACGATCGAGCGACGGAATCGACATCGCGGTTGCCCGTGCGACCGTGGCGCGCGTGGTCGTCGAACTGCAGGTCAAGAAGAGCGAGGCGATCGAGGAAGCGGGATCGCTGCTGCAGCGGATGCGACGTCCGCGCGAACGCCACCCGGACGCGGCTCCGCCCCCGGTGCGGATCGTCTCCTCGCAGCCCGAAATGGCAACGGCGAGCGCGCTCGAGGCCGAACGACCCCGGCCCGCCTGCGCGCATTGCGCCGCGTCCGCACAACCCGGAGACCTGTACTGCGGAAACTGCGGTCGGCGGCTGTCGCCGCCGCTGGTCGCCTGAATCCCGGACTCTCGCCGGTCCTGCTCGCGCCGGGCGCCCGTGCACCGGCTGCCCGCGGCTCTTCCGGTGATCCGGCGCATTCCCGCACCCCGGGGTTCGTGGTAAACCCGGGTTGGCGTTACCAGGGACACATCGGTGAAGAGCGCGAGGACGATTCGGGCCAGGACACCACGGCCCGCGAAACGCGTGCGCGTCTCGCGTCGCAAGGCGCTGTCGAGCGCGCTGGCGCTCGGCGCCGCCGCGGCGATCGTCGGCGTGCGAGTGCGCGCTGAACGTTTCTCGCCGCCGCCGCCCGATCGCATCCGTCCGCCGGGTGCGCTCGCCGAAGCGGCGTTTCTCGACGCCTGCGTGCGTTGCGGCCTGTGCGTTCGCGCCTGCCCGTACGACGTCCTGCGCCTGGCGGAGCTGGGTGGATCGGTGCCGGCCGGAACGCCGTACTTCGTCGCACGCACGCGTGCGTGCCGCATGTGCGAAGACATTCCCTGCGTGCCGGCGTGCCCCACCGGCGCGCTCGACCCTGCGCTCGTCGACGTGCGCGACGCCCGCATGGGTGTCGCCCGTCTGAGCGATGCCGGGCGCTGCCTGAGCTACACCGGCGCGGCCTATTGCCACAGTTGCTACCAGGCGTGTCCGCTGAAGGGCGAGGCGATCCGCATGCAGCAGGGCCGCACGCCCGCCGGCGGCGTGATTCGACCGGTCGTCGACGCCGATCGCTGCACCGGTTGTGGCCTGTGCGAGCAGGCCTGCGTTCTGCAAGGCAGCGCCGCGATCACCGTGCGCGCCGGCCGCCCCGTCTCGCAGCGCTGAACGCAGTCGACCCGATGCGTCGCAACCGCTGGCTAGTCGCACGGCGCGCGGTGCAACTGCTGGTGCTCGCCGCATTCCTGGCCGGCCCCTGGGCGGGGCTGTGGATCGCTCGCGGCACGCTCGCAGCGAGCGAGTGGTTCGGCTGGCTGCCGCTGGCCGACCCCTTCGTTGCCGTGCAGGCACTGCTCGCGCATCGCTCGCTGGCGAGCGGTGCTCTGCTCGGTGCCGCACTCGTCGCGGGGTTCTACGCGCTCGCCGGGGGACGCTCGTTCTGCGCCTGGGTCTGCCCGATCAACCCGGTGACCGACCTCGCCGCATGGCTGCGAACGGCGCTGCGCTTGCCCAGCCTGCTCGGTGCGCGTCGGCCCGATCGGCGCGTGCGCTACGGCGTGCTGGTCGTTGCGCTGGCCACCTCGGCGCTGCTGGGCAGCGTCGCCTGGGAGACGGTGAATCCGATCACGCTGCTGCACCGGGCATTGCTGTTCGGACTGGTCGGCGGCTACGGCGTCGTGCTCGCGGTGTTCCTGTTCGATCTGCTCGTCGTGCCGCGCGGCTGGTGCGGTTTCGTGTGTCCGGTGGGGGCTTTCTACGGCGTCGTCGGTCGGGCTGGTGCCGTCGCGCGAATCGGTTCCCTGCACGTGAGCGCCGCTCGGCGCGAGGCGTGTACGCAGTGCGGCGACTGCTTCCGTGCGTGCCCCGAGCCGCACGTGATCGCGCCTGCGCTGTACGGCGCCGCCGCCGGCCGCGCGCCCACGATCGCCAGCGCCGACTGCACCCGCTGCGCGCGCTGCCTCGACGTCTGTCCGGAAGAGGTGTTCGACTGGCAGTGGCATCGGCGTACGCTCGGCGGCCTGCGACAATCCGCTCGACAATGAACAACGAACCGATCGACGCGGCGCCGGCTCGGGCGCACCGCGAAGCGCACTGCGGCCTGGACGATCGCGCTCGCAGCCGAATTCTCCTTGCCGTGTCCGCGGCCGCCTTCCTCGGACCCTTCACGCAGACGGTGTATGCGCCGAGCCTCGTCGAGATCGGCGTCGATCTGCACGCAAGCACGCTGATGGTCAACCTGACCATTTCGGCCTACTCGATCGTCTTTGCGCTGAGCAGTTTCGTCTGGGGCCCGATTGCCGACAGTCGCGGTCGGCGCGTGGTGCTGCTCGGCGGACTCGCGCTGTTCCTCGCAGGCTCGCTGCTGTGCCTGCTCGCACCGGCTTATGCATGGTTCCTCGTCGGGCGCATCGTGCAGGCCTGCGGCATCAGCACCGGATCGGTGATTGCCGCCACGGTGATCGGCGACGTCTATCTCCCGGCGCAGCGACAGCACGCGATGAGCGTCAACCAGCTGGTCGTTTTCCTCGGGCCGGTGTTCGGGCCGGTGATCGGCGGCTTCGTCGCCGGCTACCTGCACTGGCAATGGGCGTTCGCCGCGCTGATCGTCGCCGGTGTCGTCGTGTTCTTCTACGTCAGGGCGGTCGTGCCCGAGACGCTGCGCCACGGCGAGCACGCCGCCGGCATCCGCTTCGAGCGCGTGCGCAGCGTGCTGCGCGATCGCGCCGCGCGAGCGCTTCTGTTGCTCGGATTCGGCCAGTTCTACGGCTACTACGTGTTCCTCGTGTTCCTGCCGCTGCTGGTCGAGCGCTTCGGTCTGTCGACGGCGCAGAAAGGGCTTGCCTTCGTGCCGTTGACCGCCGGGATACTGGGCGGGATCACCTTCGCGAAGCGCCGGCTTTCCGACTGGCCGAGCGAGCGGATCATCCGCAGCAGTTCGTGGGCGCTCGCCGCGATCGTGATCGCGCTGTCGCTGCTCGTGTTCAGCGCGGCGCTCACCTTGTGGCTGCTCGCAGCTGCGATGGCGCTCTTCGGGCTGCTGCTCGGCACGAGCCTGCCTGCGCAGTCGACGCTGCTGGTGAGCCTGTTCGGCGCGAATCGCGCCACCGCGATGGGCCTCTACAACTTCACCCGCTTCATCGGTGCAGCATCGGGTCCGCTGCTCGGCGCCATCGTGGCCGACGTCTTCGGCGATGCAGCGATGCTGGGCTCGCTCGGGCTGTTCCTGCTCGCAGCGGCGTACTCGATCCAGCGAGTGCAACCTTCAGCAAAAGGGGCATCATGTTCAAGCGCATAGATCACATCGAACTGGTCACCACGGACGAAGATCGGGCCGTGCGCTTCTACACCGAGATTCTCGGCTTCGGCGTGCGATCGCGACTCACCGTTCCCGGCGGCCTGAAGATCGTCTATCTCGATCTCGGCGGCACGACGGTGGAATTGATGACCTGGACCGAAACCAAGCCCGCGCCGCGCATCGAGGGCGAGCACGTCGGCTATCGGATGATGGCGATCGAGGTCGACGACATGCAGGCTGCGCTCGATGCACTGAAGGCGAAAGGCGTCGAATGCACGTGGGGGCCGCTCGTTCGGCCGACCTACGCGCGCGCCGAGATCCGCGATCCGGACGGCAATTCGATCGAACTCCGGCAGTGGATCGCGCAGTGAACAGGAGCAGCTCGATGCACCGGCGTCTCGACTTGCGCTACGAACGGGCGTCGCCCGAAGCACTCGAGGCGATGACGCACGTCGGGCAGCAGCTGCACGGCGAAGTGCTTCGCGGACACCGCAACCGTTGCCGCCGATGACCGGGCCGCTTGCCGATCGAAACGTCGTCGTCACCGGTGGCGAAGGCGCGCTCGGCGTGGCGGTGGTCCGCCGCCTGCTGCGGGGCGGTGCCGTCTGTCACGTGCCGAGTCGCCGATCCGGGGCTTCGACGACCTTCGCGCCGCACGAGCGCGTGCACGTGGTCGGCGGCGTCGACCTCGGCGACCAGGCGGCGGTCGATCGCTTCTACGATGCGCTGCCGGATCTCTGGGCCTCGGTGCATCTGGCGGGCGGCTTCGCCATGGCCGGCGTCGTCGAAACGACGCGTGCGGATTTCCTGCAGATGATCGAGACGAACGCGCTCACCGCGTTCCTGTGCTCGCGCGCGGCGGTGCGCATCATGCGCAGCACCGGCAACGGTGGTCGCATCGTCAACGTTTGCGCCAGGCCGGGAATCGAGCCGCGCTACGGCGCGCGGATGGCCGCCTACGCTGCGAGCAAGGCCGCGGTGGCGGCGCTGACGATCGCGCTCGCCGAGGAGTTGAAGGGCGAGCGCATCCTCGTCAACGCCGTTGCCCCTTCGACGCTCGACACGCCAGCCAACCGCCGGGCGATGCCCGCGGCCGATACCTCGAAGTGGCTTTCCGCCGAGGCGGCGGCAGAAGCGGTGCTGCAACTCGCGTCTCCCGAGAACCGGGAAATCAGCGGCGCGGTGTTGCCGCTGTATGCGCGCGCGTGAGGTCGCGCCTGACGCCGCGTTCTCGTCGACCGCATGGCGGGGCCCTCGGGTCCCGGGTTCGCGCAGGTCGAACCGACGCGTAGCGCCTCGGCCGCAATGCCCGTGATCCGGGCTAAGCGAGCGTTTGCACGACGCGTTCGGCAAGCGCGCTGTCTTCGGCGACGAGTTCGCGCAGTACGCCGAAGTGATCGGCGTTGCGCACGATCTCGAGCGCGCTGTGATTGCCCGATGCGAGCCACGCCCCGTGCATGCGGCGGCTCTGCTCGACGAACGCGTTCGTTTCGTCGGCGCCCACCGCGAACAACGCCCGGGGCGCGTGCGCGGCGACGCGAAACAGCGGCGAATGGCTTCGTGCGCTCGCGACATCGAGCCCCAGGTTCCGGTTCAGCGTCGTCGCGAGCAGCGGCGACAGGTCGTAGATGCCGCTGAGCGCGATGACTGCCGCCACGTCGAGCGTCGGTTGCGTCAGTGCGAGTTCGATCGCGATCTGCGCGCCGGCCGAGTGCCCCGAGACGAACAACGGCATCGAACGACGCGCGTTCGTCGAGGGCCGCAGCGCATCTGCCCTTGCATCGGCGCGTGCCGTTGCCGCGACGCGTTGCCGAATCACCGGAATCGAACGACGCGCGGACTCGATCAGCGTCGCCAGCTTCACCGTCGGGCACAGCGGATAGTTGACGAGAGCCACGTGCAGCCCGCGGCGCGTGAAGGCGGGCGCCAGGAAGCGGAATCCCGACTTGTCGCGCGACTGCCAGTAGCCGGCGTGGAAATACACGAGCGTTCCTCGCGCCGTCCCGTGCGCGGCGAACAGGTCGAAGGTTTCGCGCGGCCGGCTTCCATAGCGCAGGTCGATTTCGCAGCGCTCGTTCTGCACGGCCTGCGCCCCTCGCGCTTCGAACTCGGCGAGGGTCGCGGGAAACGCCGGCCGGTACTGGCCGGTGACGTATTCGAACTCGGGGTTTTCGTGCGTCATGTGCGCCCGGAAGCGATCGTCTGGATGAACGTCGATCGCGACGTACTTGCGCGGAACATCTGCGTTCGACGAGGAATTCGATCATTGTTGACGACGCGCAGGAATTCAGCCCTACGGGCAACTCGGCGTCGACCACGCAGGGGTGCGGACTGCTATGGTGAGTGGATGAGAGGGCCCGAGGAAAGGGACATGAGTCGTCCACCAGCTCTTGCCGACCGGCTGCCGAAGGCGGCGAAACGCAGCGCCGGCCGAACGGAGGCGCCCCAGGTTCCGACGAACATCCGCGTGTTCGGTGTCGACCTGAGCCGCGAGGAGCGCGCGAGCATCCGCGAGGGCCTGGGAGCGAAGCTCGGAAAGTACGCATCGTCGATCGAGCGCGTCAGCGTGCGAGTGGCCGACGTGAACGGACCGCGCGGCGGAATCGACAAGGTGTGCCGGGTCAAGGTCGTGCTGAGCGCCCTGCCGAGCGTGATTTTCGAGAGCCGCGCGGCCTCGCTGAAGGATGCATTGAACGGAGCGCTCTCCGGCACGGAGCGAGCGGTCCGTCGCAGCGTGCAGCGCCGGCAGACGAAGCCGTCGAAGGCGCGGGCGAGCACCGCAGCGCGCCCCGCCGCGTCGGGTGAAGAGGAGTCCTGAACATGTCGCTGAAGTGGTACGTGAGGCCGCGCCTCGTGACGCTCGCACCCGACGCGCCGGTGCTCGAGGCGGCACGCGCGATCGAGCAGAACAACATCGGCGCCGTCGTCGTGCAGCACAAGGGCAGTGTCGTGGGCATCCTGACCGACCGCGACCTCGCGATCCGTGTCGTGGGCCGAGGCCTCGATCCCCGCGCCACGACGATCGAGGAAGTGATGACGACGAACGTCGCGTCGCTTGCGCCCACCGACAGTCAGGCTTCCGCCATTCGCCTGATGCTCAGGCGCAACGTCCGGCGCATCCCCCTCGTGGACGGCGGGCGCTTCGTCGGTCTCGTCACGCTCGACGACCTGCTGCTGGACGAGGCCGCGCCGGTCGAGCGCCTGGCCGCGGTCATCGAGGCGCAGATCGGCGAGGGCGGTCCGGCGGCCAGCGACCGATCTCCGGCACGCAGGCGCAGCGCCGCACGCGCCGAGGCCACCCACCGGCGTCTCGTGCGCCAATTGCGCGCCGATGCCGACCTCGACGACGACGAACAGGCGGAGGCCGCACTCGGGCTCGTCCTCGAGGCGCTCGTGCGCCGCCTCACCCCTGGCGAAGCCGACGACCTCATCGCGCAGCTTCCGTCGCTGCTCCAGCCGTCTCTCTACCCGCTTGCAACCGGCCCCGACAGGCTCGTCACTCGCGAGTCGATCGAGCACGACCTTGCGCGGCGGCTCGATCTGGGACCCACGCGGGCCACCGACCTTCTCGCCGCGGTCGGCGCGCTGATCGACCAGGCTGTCAGTCCGGGGCAGATGGAAGACGTGCGCGGCCAGCTTCCTGCGTCGCTGCGCGAGATCTTTTCCCGCTGATTTCGCGTTCCCGATCGACGCTGCCGAGCCGAAACCGGCGTCAGCAGCGCATCGGATGCATCGTCGCCGACGAGTCGCGAATGCCGTCGAGAACGCGTTCGCGATCCAGCCCGACGTTGTCGTGCGCGAGCACGCGCTCGGCGCGATAACTCGAGCGCACGAACGGGCCCGCCACCGCTTCGAGGAAACCCTTCGCCAGCGCCGCGTCACGGTAGGCGCGGAACTCCTCCGGATCGACGTAGCGCTGCACCGGAAGGTGGTTCGGAGTCGGGCGCATGTACTGACCCATCGTCACCACGTCGACGCCGGCCTCGCGCATGTCGTCGAGCGCTTCGTCGATCTCGCGGTCGGTTTCGCCGAGGCCGAGCATCAGGCTGGTCTTGGTGATCGTCCGTGGCGCATGGGCCTTCGCGAAGCGCAGCACGTCGAGCGTCTGCTCGTAGCCGGCGCGAGCGTCGCGAACCGGGTGCGTCAGGCGCCGGACCGTTTCGAGGTTCTGCGCGTAAGTGGCCAGGCCCGCGTCGAGGACCGTCGCCACGTGCTCGTGGATTCCCTGGAAATCCGGCGTCAGCGCTTCCACCGCGGTGTCGGGCGTGCGCTCGTGGATCGCGCGAATGCACGACGCGTAGTGGGCCGCGCCGAGATCGGGAAGGTCGTCGCGATCCACCGACGTCAGCACGACGTAGCGAAGGCCCATCAGCGCCACCGCATCGGCAACGCTCGACGGCTCGCGCCGATCGAGCCATCCCTTCGGATTGCCGGTGTTCACCGAACAGAACCGGCACGCGCGCGTGCACACCGAACCCATCAGCATGAAAGTCGCGGTGCCGCGACCCCAGCATTCGGCGATGTTCGGGCACTTCGACTCGGCACACACCGTGGAAAGATGGTGCGATCGAACGATCTCGGCCACCTCGCGGTAGCGCGCGCCGCCCGGGATCCCCACCCGCAGCCACGGAGGTTTCGGCCCGGCGTCGCGCACTCCCGTATGTGCCCCCGGCTTGATCCCGTCCAGGATCGCCCGCGTACCCTGCGCGGTGTCGATCTTGCTGCCCGAGGCGGGACGGCGAACGTGCGGGGAATCGGTCATCGGAAGCTTCCTGTCGCGCGAGCACGCGCTCGAAGAGTCGAGTCTGCCTGAAGGCGGCCGCCTGCCGATCGACCTTCGGCCATCCCGCCGAGGTATCGCCGACAGTGCACAGGCACCCCTGCTCGAAAAGCCTGTCCTGCGCTCATCGAAGGGCTCGTCCAGCGCTTCCTCGAAAGCGGTGAACGAGCCCGGTTGGCGAATTATCCCCGCCGTTTCGCACGCCAGCCGATCAGCCCCCAGCCAGCCAGCATCAGCGCAAGGATCTGCGGTTCCGGCACGTTGGCAATGGCGGCGACGTCGCCGTCGCGAACGGCCAAGGCATAGTAGGTTGCGTAGGGTGCGGTTTTCGAAACTGTAGTCTGGAAGCCGTTGTCGACAGCGAAATACCACGCTTGGTCGGTATTCTTGGCGTTCTCGGTTCCCGACCAATAAGCGGTCGCCCCGAAATTGCTGAACGGCCCCGTATCGACCAACCCGAAGACATCCCGCACTTCGAACGGAAGCGTGGTTTTGTATTTGCTCGAATTGCCGAGATCGACGTGGTAGAGGTGGGCGAATTCGCTGCTGCGGACGTCGACGTTGTAGCCGGCATCTGTTCCGTCTACAGACTGCTGAGGACCCGGAGCGCCTAGGTCGGTGACCTTGGGCAGGCGCCAGTCGGTATAGGTGACCCCGCGGACGGCGTCGTTGTAGCTGAGGCCGCTGACCCAAGCGTTGGCTTGAGCCCAGGTCAGCTTGCCGTCGGGATCGTAGCCACTGGTCATGGCGTAGTTGGCGTCCTGCAGCCAGGTCACGTCGAGGGTGCTGTCGTAGATCAAACCGCCGCCGCGATCGATCAGGGCGGCCTGGGCGGTCCCGGACAAACTGAGACCGGCCAGCAGAGCAAGGGCGGGGAGCGTCGTTTTCATGTATTTCCTTGGGTTGTCGATGAACCGTAACGCCGTCCGAATCGGATGAACATGTTGCGGCGCACCAACGAATAGAAAGCAATAATCGCGCCAGATTATCTGTCTATTGCAACAGATTGATTCGTAAGACAATATCGGCAAAGTTCGTTCGACGAAACAGCGGGTGTAAAGTTTCTCGACGCTGCGGTGCCAGGCGACGTTGCGGCAGCGCCGCACCTGGCCGTCTATCGCGGTGTGGGCAACGGGTCGTGAGAATGCCGCGCAGCAGGCGCACTCAAGCCAGCTTGAACGATCGCGTTTCGCCGGCCGCCAGGGTCTGCACTTCGCCCCTGATTTCCAGCTGCAACGGCGGCATGTCGTGGCCGTGTCCGCGCACGGTGAGGTGCTCGCCGCTCAGACTCAGGTCGAGTGAATGCCCGCGAAAGCGAATCCGCAGGTCGAGCCGTTTCAGCTCCCGCGGCAACTGCGGATTCAGGCGCAGGCTGTCGCGCGTCACCTCGATGCCGGTGGTCATCCGCTGCAGCAAGTCGACCGTGCCGGCCATCGCAGCCAGGTGCACGCCTTCGGCCGTGGTCCCTTGCTGGATGTCGCCGACATCGCTGTCCAGCGCCTGTGCCATATACCGCACCGCACGCTGGCGGTCCGAGCGTGCCAGCACCCACGCATGCACTACCCGGCCCAGCGTCGAACCGTGCGATGTGCGGCGGTCGTAGTAGGCGACGTTGTCCGGAATGGTGCGGTATTCGAACCCATAGCCCAGGCGGGTGAACAGCTCGCGAAGTTCTTCCGCCGAGAACAGGTAGAACAGCATCAGCACATCGGGTTGCTTGGACACCTGGTAGCGATTCGGCGAATCCCCCTCGGCTTGCAGGATCAGGTCCAGCCGCTGGATGTTGCCGTAGCGCTGCGCATAGGCTTCCCAATCGAGCTCGTGCAGCTGGCCGTAGCCCTCGAACTGGTCGATGATGCCGTCCTCGCGAAGCGGCAAGAACATGCGGCGGCTGATGTCCTGCCAGCGCGCGATCTGCGCTGAATCCAGTCGCAGCAGTGATTGCAGTTCGGCGCGGCGCTGCGCGGAAAGTCGCTGCAGAACGTCCAGCGCACGGCACAGCACCCACACCGTCATCAGGTTGGTGTAGGCGTTGTTGTCCAGCCCTGGCTGCGCTGCATCGGGGTAGGCCTCGTGAAACTCGTCGGGTCCCATCACGCCGCGAATCACGTAACGCTCGCGCGCGTCGTCGAACTCGGCCAGGCTCGACCAGAATTTGGCGATCTCCAGGATCAGCTCAGCGCCGTAGAATTCGAGGAACTCGTGGTCGCGCGTGGTCTGGAAGTATTGCCAGGTGTTGTAGGCCACCGCGCTGCCGACATGGCGCTGCAAACGCGAGTGGTCGTCGACCCAGCGCTGCGAACGCGGATTCAGGTTGCGCACCTGGGTCGTCTCCTCGCCGTTGCTGCCGCTTTGCCACGGAAACATCGCGCCGTCGAAGCCGGCGTTGCGCGCCGCAGCGCGCGCCTCGGCCAGCCGCCGGTAGCGGTACATCAGCAGCGAGCGCGTGATCTCGGGAACGCGCAGGTTGAACAGCGGAAAGATGAACAACTCGTCCCAGAAGACGTGGCCCTGGTAGGCCTCGCCGGTCCAGCCGCGCGCCGGCACGCCGACGTCCAGCCCGATCGAATGCATCGATGCAGCCTGCAGCAGGTGGAACATGTGCAGCCGAAAGCGCATGAGCACGTTGACCGGCGCCGGCGAGGCCGGCGAGGCCAGCTCCAGATTCATGTCGAACCGCGTCCACAGGTGGTGCCAGGCGCGCGCGTGGTCGGCCAGAAGCGTTTCGAAGCGCCGCGGCCAGCTCAGCGCGCGGCGCGCCTCCAGGCGGCATTGCGAGATCGCCGCGTCGCGCGAGGTGAACAGCGCGAGCACCTTTTCCAGCACCAGCGGCTGCCCGGTCTGAACCCGCACGGTCATCTCGTGGCCGATGTAACCGGGCTGCTGAACCAGGCGGCGCGCGGTGGGCGCCGCTTCGCCACCGATGAATACGCGCGTACGCGCCGCCATGGCGATTTCGATGTTCGATTGCGAGGTACGCACCGACAGCGCGACCGCATCGTCGCCGAGGCCCTCGGCGGCCACCGGCTGCAGGTGGCGGTTATCGAAGCGGCGGTACAGCTTCGCGCCGGCATTGACGACGCGAGCGTCGATGGCGCTGCGCAACCCCACCTCGCCGTGCCAGTTCTCGGGCGTCAGCACCGTCTCGAGCGCTGCCGCGTGTCGATCGTGCATCGACACCAGCCGGCGCTCGTGCAGCGTCGTGCGCCGTCCCTGCGTGTCCTCGAAGCGGATGTGGCGCAGCAGCAGACCGCGCTTCAGGTCGAGTTGCTGGCTGTACTCGAGAAGCTTGACCTGTCGTTCGTCGTACCACTCGCCATCGGCGCCGATTCGAAACTGCAGCATCAGCCAGTTCGGCAGGTTGACCAGGTCTTCGTTCTCGATCTCGCGCCCGTCGATCGTGGTGCGCAGCCGGTTGTAGCCGCCGGCCAGGTACGTGCCCGGATAATGGACCTCGTCGGCGCGCGCACCGGGTGCGGCCCCGCGGGTCGCGAAGTAGCCGTTGCCCAGCGTGCACAGCGCCTCGCGCCGGCCCTGCTCGGCCGGCTCGAAGCCGTCGAACGGCATCGTCCAGTCCGCCGCGTCGTCGGCGGCGACATGAACCTGCGCCAGGCTGGTGACGACGACATCGGCGCCGGCTTCACGCAATGCCGCCGCACGGCCGCCGCGGTCCACGCCGATGACCGTGCCGAAGCCACCGGCACGGCCGGCCCGCACACCGGCCACCGCGTCCTCGACCACCACCGTGCGCTCGGGCGAGACACCCAGGCGCCTTGCCGCTTCGATGAAAGCATCCGGCGCGGGCTTGCCGCGCAGGCCGAGTTGCGTGATGTCGCGCCCGTCGACACGCGCGTCGAACAGCGCGTCCATACCCGTCACGGCAAGCACTGCCGCGCAATTGTTGCTCGACGAAACGACCGCGGTCGGAATCCACTGCGTGCGCAACGCCGCAACCAGCGCCACCGCCGGCGCGTAGGGCTCGACGCCGTGTTCCTCGAGTTGCTCGACGAAGTAGCGGTCCTTGGTGCTGCCCAGCGCGTGGATGCTGCGCGCCTCGGGACCGTCGCCGGGCTTGCCCGCCGGCAGCTCGATGTCGCGTGACGCCAGGAAATCGACCACGCCGTCGCCGCGCGGTTTGCCGTCGACGTAGCGTGCGTAGTCGGTATCGATGTCGAACGGCACGAAGGGTTCGCCGCCGTGCGCTGCCTCGGCTTCGAGGAACGCGTCGAACATGCGCTTCCAGGCCTGCGCATGAACCCGCGCTGTCGGCGTCAGCACGCCATCGAGGTCGAACAGCACGGCATCGCAAGAGCGCGCATGCAGCGTGATCGCCGCCGTGCCGTCGTTGCTGCTCGCGCCGCTCATCGTGACGCCGCGACCGGCTGTGCACGCCAGCGCCAATCGCGCATTTCGAGCATGTTCTCGCCGTGTTCGATTCGCTCGCCGCGCACGCCGTCGCGTTGGTCTACAGGCCAAGCAACGACGACAGCTCCTGGAGCCGGGGATGCTCTCGGTGACCACGCTCATCCTAATCCGTGTGCGATGCATTGCACACGATCTCCGCGTACCGAGAGCACGAATGCGGGGCAGGACCCGCTTTCGGGTCAACCGACAGCTGTGCCTCGAGCGCCTGCCGGTCAATGCCGGCCGCCTTTGTCTCGATCAGTTGCGCCGGGCTTCGCCGTAGCGCGCTCACCATGCCGCCATGAGCACCGCCCCTCTTGTGCTCGAATCAGCCCCTTGATAAGATAGTAATAAATCACTCACTTTGAAAGTGAGAATCGGTTGGTCGCCTCTAGAACAGACTTGTCCCAGGACGAACTTCTTCGTCACTTCCCGACCAGGGACGCCATCCTGCAACCGGCGATGTCGTGGGTCGCCGAGCGCCTGCTTGCCAGCGTGGGCGAAGCCGCGCAACACGCCGCCTCCCCGATCTCCGCCCTCGAAGCCGTCTTCATGACGCACGTCGATTTCGTGTCCCGGTATCCGAGCGTGCCAAGGATGCTCTTCGGCGAATTGCAGCGTCCGCGAACGACGCTCGCCAAACGGATGGTGCAAACGATGATTTCCACCTATCACGAGCAGCTGTGCCCGTTGCTGCAAGCCGGGAAAGCGCAGGGTGAACTCGATGCCGAACTGGACGTCGAAGCCGCCGCCGTCCTGTTCATCGGAACCATCCAGGGTCTGGTGTTGCGATCACTGCTGACCGGCGACATCGCGTGCATACGCCATGACGCCTCACAGACGTTCTCGCTCTATCGCCGTGGCATCGAGAACGCCCGATGAAATTCCCGCGCTTGCAGCGTCGCACCCTGGCGTTGATCGCCGTGATCGCGCTGCTTGCGGTGCTGTTCGTCTACGTCGCCCTGAACTCGGGGCCATTGGCGCCGGTGAGGGTGACCGTGGTGACGGTGGAGGCACGAGCAATCGCCCCCGCGTTGTCCGGCATCGGGACGGTGCAGGCGCGCTACACCTACAAGATCGGCCCGACCTTCGCTGGACGAGTGAAGCGGCTGGACGTGCATGTGGGCGATTCCGTCATGGCGGGTCAGACCCTGGGCGAGATGGATCCCGTGGATCTGGGCGAGCGCATCCGCGCGCAGCAGGCAGCCATCAAAAGCGCCGAAGCCGCGTTACGGCAATCCGAGGCGAGGTACGCCTACGCACAGACGCAGTCGACGCGCAAACCGGAGTGAGGCGGTCATGCAACTGAGTTTTCTTGGCGCGGCACGCGAAGTGACTGGTTCGTGTCATCTGGTGGAGGCTGCGAACACCCGCTTCCTCGTGGATTGCGGCATGGTGCAAGGTGGTCGCGACGCACCGGCGCGCAACCACCAGCCGTTCGCGTTCGATCCGGAGTCCATCGATTTCGTTCTGCTGACCCATGCCCACATCGATCACAGCGGCCTGCTGCCCAAACTCACTAGTGCAGGCTTCAAGGGCCCCATCTACGCCACCGCAGCCACGGTAGATCTGCTCGGAGTGATGCTGCCCGACAGCGCACACATCCAGGAGAGCGACGCCAGGCGCCACTCCAGGCGACGACGCGAAGATAGCCCGCTGGCTCCCCTGTACACCCTGCAGGATGCTCGGAAATGCCTCGAGCAGGCGCGCGGCGTGGAGTACGACCGGGAGTTCGCGCCGCGGGTCGGCGTGCGTTGCTGCTTCCGTGACGCCGGACATATCCTGGGCTCAGCGATCGTCGAGGTTTCCGTCACGGAACATGGCCGCATCACCAAACTGGTGTTCAGCGGCGACCTCGGTCAGCCCGGGCGTCCGGTCCTGCGCGATCCGACGCCCATCGAGGAGGCGGACATCCTGGTCATCGAGTCGACCTACGGCGACCGCCTGCACCAGGACCCGGCTGCCACCGAAGACGAGATGATCGCCATCGTCGAGCGAACGTTCGAGCGCGGCGGCAACGTCATCATGCCGGCATTCGCGGTCGGCCGCACCCAGCAGGTGCTCTATCAGCTGCATCGCCTTGCATACGAGGGGCGGCTGCGACATCCGATGGTATTCGTCGACTCGCCGATGGCCACCGAGGCCACGCGGATCACACGCGAGCACATGGAGCTGTTCGACGAACAGGCCGAACACCTTGCACGATGGCATGCACGTGGCGAAGGCCTCCCATACCTGCATTTCACGGAGAGCGTCGAGGAATCGATGGCGCTCAACCGGATTCGCTCGGGGGTGATCATCATTTCGGCCAGCGGCATGTGCGATGCCGGACGCATCCGGCACCATCTGCGCCACAACCTGCCGCGGCCCGAGTGCAGCGTGCTGATCCCCGGTTTCCAGGCACGGGGGACGCTCGGCAGGCGCCTGATCGATGGCGCCAGACAGGTGCGTCTCTTCGGTGAGGACATTCCGGTACGGGCGGCCGTTCATCCCGTCGATGGCCTCTCGGCACATGCCGACAAGGCCGCCTTGCTGCGTTGGACGGACCATTTCCGCATGCCGCCGGCACGGACTTTTGTCGTGCACGGCGAATCTTCGGCGGCATTGGCTTTGACCGACGCACTGAGCCAGAAACCCGGCTGGCAAGTGATGGCGCCCGAACAACACCACACGGTGCGCTGGCCCGAGTCCCCGGCGAGCCCACGATGAATCCATCGCCGGAACCTGCCGAGCGCCTGCGCGCCATCGTCGAGTCGTCCACGTACCGCCTGGCGTACGAAGACATCGAACTGCTCAATCGGGACGATCTGCGTCCGCTGCGACTGCAACTCGAACTGCTCAAAGCGGAGGGAGTCCTGAACGAACAGGGCGTGCGCTCCACCGTCGTGGTGTTCGGTAGTGCGCGCGTGACCGACGCGGACACTGCACGCGACCGACTTGCGGTATTGGAGCGGCGAGCCGCAACTGCTTCGACGACCCCCTTGCCCGAAGAGGAGCTCGTTCGCGCCCGTCGCCGGGTCGAGCAGGCCCGCTACTACGAACAGGCACGCCTTTTCGCCCATCTGATTTCTTCGCGTTTCCAACAGCAGGAGCGGCTCGATTTCGTCGTCGTCACTGGCGGCGGACCCGGCATCATGGAGGCAGCCAACCGCGGTGCCTTCGAGGCCGGCGCACGCTCGGTCGGGCTCAACATCACGCTGCCGAACGAGCAGGTGCCCAATCCCTACATCAGCCCGGAGCTGGCGTTCCGCTTCCACTATTTCGCCTTGCGGAAAATGCACTTCCTGATGCGCGCACGCGGACTTGTCGCCTTCCCCGGTGGCTACGGCACTCTGGACGAGTTGTTCGAAGTGCTGACCCTGATCCAGACAGGAAAAATGATCCCGATCCCGGTGGTGTTGGTCGGACGCGCGTTCTGGCGTCGCGTCGTCGACTTCGACTATCTGGTCGACGAAGGTTATGTCACGTCGGCGGATGTCGACTTGTTCACCTGCGTCGACGAAGCCGAGGAGATCGTCGCGGCTCTGGAGCGCTTCTATGCCGGCCGGGTACCCGAACGTACGTCGCGATGATGCGGAGTTGCTGTTGTCCGACCCACGACGCTGCGCGGGGTGATGGAGCAGCTCGGGCGTGACATGCAGGCAGTCACCGGCGCGATCTCCATGGAAGACTGGGCGAGGGTGGTCGAGCTTGCGCCAAAGATCGCCAGGCACGCCGAGCCGTCGCTGTCGGAAAAAAAGCACCAAAGATGAATGCTCCCTCCGTGACGCGAGCATGTACGCCCGGACATCGACGCCATTCCGGTCGGCCGCTTTGGCCGACCGGACGAGATCGCCGCGCTGGTGGCATTCATCGCGAGCAACTCCGCGGCGCCCATGACGGGCAGTAACGTCGCCAGGAACGCCGGCCAGCACATTTATCGAAGCGAACAAGGAGCGCGACGTGATCGGCAAGAAGAATATCGCTGCGGGTTTCCTGTTTCTCGCTGCGTTCATGACCTATGGTTTCGTGCTGATTTACCTGCGCGACTTCGCCCCGGGAAAGGAGCAGTGGATTGCGCAATACGGCGTGGGCAAGCACTTCGAATCACGTCTGGCGCATGTGCACGGCAACCTGTTCGCGGTCATCAACATCGTCGTCGGCTACCTGTTGATGCGGCTTCCGATTGGCGCGTTCTCGGCGAAATGGATCTCGTGGCTGACGCTGTTCGGCATGCTGATGCCGCTCGGGATACTCGCCGAGGTTGCGTTTGGCGTGCCGCCGGCGCTGGTGCTGGCTGGCGGAATCGCGATGGTCGTTGCGATGATCTGGTTCGGTGCGGCAGCGGCGACGATGCGTACGACGAGTGCCGGGGGGCAGGCATGAGTGCAATGCGAACTCACCACCGACGCGCGGCAGCCGACATGGGAATTCGTTTGCGCGCGGTGTTGACTGCCTTTGTCTTGACCGCATCCGGCGTTGCAGCATCCGGCGAGATTGCGGATCAGTTCAATCGCGTGAGCGGTGCGGTCGTCATCGTGGGAACGGAGCAGACAATGCTCCTGTCAGGCAGTCAAGGGCTGCGGCGGGTCAGCGCGGGGAGCGTTGGATCTGGCGTGCTCATTTCGCGCGACGGCAAGGTGATGACAGCGGCACACCTCGTGCAGGCGGCTGACACGATCAAGGTGAAATTCAAGGACGACGAGGTCATCGACGCGCGGGTCGTCGCGTCTGCGCCCTTGGCCGACGTCGCCGTGCTTCAGCTCGCACGTGTCCCGCAGGACGCGGTCGTGGCGGAGCTGGGTGACTCGAGCCGGGCAAGCGTCGGTGACCAGGTGTTCGTCGTGGGCGCGCCCTACGGGATCGAGCACACCCTCACGGTCGGTCACCTCAGCGCACGTCACCGACCGAACGTCGTCATCGGCGGGTTCGAGAAGACTGAAATCTTTCAAACCGATGCAGCGGTGAATCAGGGAAATTCGGGCGGGCCGATGTTCAATATGGCGGGAGAAGTGATCGGAATTCTCAGTCACATCCTCTCGAAGTCCGGCGGCTCCGAGGGTCTTGGATTCGCGGTGACCTCGAATACGGCGAAGCGCCTGCTGCTCGAGAAGCGTGCTTTCTGGACCGGTTTCGAAGGGACCGCACTCACCGGACCGCTCGCCGAAATCTTCAACCTGCCGCAGCCGTTCGGCGTGCTGGTCGAGTACGTTGCCGATCATTCACCGGGATCGCTGCTCGGGCTGCGTCCGGGCACGATACCGGCGCAAGTCGGTACACAGGAACTGTTACTGGGCGGCGACATCATCTTGTCGATCATGGGGGTCTCCCTGGCGCAGAGCGAGGAGACCTACGGGCAGATTCAGGCGCAACTGCGTCGCGTGGGGCCCGGCGAGCCGATCACCGCCACCGTTCTCCGGGCAGGGGAGGTGGTGCAACTGACCGCCGCCTGTGAGGTGGAGGACGGCGCGTCCATGCTCTGGTGTGCACCGCATCCGGGTCGATAAAGCACTCTGCCTTGGGATACATCACGCCAGTCCAGTTCGAGAGGCACTGGCAGCAAACGCAAGGAGCGAGCTCGCAGCTCGGTGCACTGACCCGCAGCGCTTCGTGGCGTCGCAGTTTGGGGGCCGGTTCAGATCAACTTGAAACGGCGTCTACGATCAGTTCGAAAAGCACCAGTTCGGGACGTTGATTTGCGTGCGACGCCTGACATGCGCCTTATGACAATACTGGCCATTGTCATATGTTAGTGGCCGCTACGCTCAAGAGTAAGTGTGGAGTGGTGGCCAAGGGCGGAATCGAACCACCGACACAAGGATTTTCAGTCCTCTGCTCTACCAACTGAGCTACTTGGCCTCTCGGCGCGAGCCGGATCCCGCCGCGCCGGAAGGCCGCAATCTTAGCAGATGCCCTGCGCGCGCCGATGCGCCCAACCTATAATCCGGGGATGCCGGACCGCAGCGATCTCCTCCGCGCCGACGTCGCCGTCGTCGGCCGTGGCGCGGTGGGCGTGGCGGCTGCACTGGCCCTGTCGAACGCCGGCTTGTCCACCGTCCTCGTCGGCGCGCGCCCGGTGCCCGATGCGATCGACGAGTCCGATGCGTGGGATCTGCGCGTCTTCGCGTTGTCGCCGGCCACCCGGCGTCTGCTCGAATCGATCGACGCCTGGCGGGCGCTCGATGCCGGGCGCGTCGCACCCGTCTACGACATGCGCGTCTTCCCCGCCTTCGGCTCACAGGAAAGCGAGCTTCACTTCAGCGCCTACGAGTCGTGCATCGAGGCGCTCGCCTGGATCGTCGAGCAGCGAAACCTGATGCGCGCGCTCGACCACGCGCAGCGCGCGGCAGGGCTGCAGATCGTCGACGAGCGCTTCCAGGGCTTCGAGCCCACGGCGCAGCCCGCGTCGGCGGCGCCGGTCTCGCACGCCCGGCTTTTGCTCGAGAGCGGGCGCCGGATCGAGGCGCGACTCGTCGTCGGTGCCGACGGCGCTCGGTCGCGCGTGCGCGAAGCCGCCGGCGTCGACAGCCGCGTCTCCGACTACCCGCAGCGCGCGCTCGTCGCGCATTTCGACACCTCGCTGTCGCATCGCGACGTCGCCTGGCAGTGGTTCGGCGAGCAGGGCGTGCTCGCGCTGCTGCCGTTGCCGGTCACGGGACTCGCGCACGAGCCCGCCGGGCGCGTGAGCATGGTCTGGGCGGCGCCGCACGAACTGGCCGACGAATTGCAGGCGATGACGCACGAGCAGCTCGCTGCGCGCGTGCAGCAGGCCACCGGCTCGGCGCTCGGCGCGATGACGTCCATCTCGCGAGTAGCGGGGTTCCCGCTGCGGCTGGCGCGCGCTTCGTCGCTGATCGCACCGCGCGTGGCGCTCGTCGGCGACGCGGCGCACGTCGTGCATCCGCTGGCCGGCCAGGGCATGAACCTGGGCTTCGGCGACGTCGACGCGCTCGTCGCCACGCTTCGCGCGCGCGAGCCGATGCGCGATCCCGGCGACCGGCTGCTGCTGCGCCGCTACGAGCGGGCGCGTGCCGAACCCGTGGCGGCGATGCGTCGCACCACCGACGGCCTTCAGCGCCTGTTCGATCCGGTGCGCCCGTTCGCGCCGAAGCCGGTCGCTCCCTTGGTTCGCTCGGTCGTCGGCCTCGGCTGGCGAGCCGTGGCACGATCCGGCTGGATCAGGAAACGACTGGTGGCGCAGGCGGTACGCTGAGCGCCCGCACTCGAGAGGTTCCCCTCATGTTTCGGATTTTTTCGCTACGCGCGCGTCGCGTCGCTGCCGCGACGCTCTGCACGACCGTTTTCGGTCTTTCGCTGCTGTTCGCTTCTGCCGCCCCGCATGCGCAGACGGCACCCGACGGCGCGGTCGACGCGCGCATACGCGCTGCGATGCAGCAGCTCACGCGAGGGCGCACGACGGTCGACGAGGTGCGCGCCACGCCGGTGCCCGGCCTGTACGAAGTGCGCGTCGGAACGCGACTGCTCTACGTCGACGGACAGGGCAAGTACATGTTCCTCGACGGCGACCTGATCGAGCTGCAGTCGCAGCGCAACCTCACGCAGGAGCGGGTCGAGGAGCTGCAGACGATCGACTTCGGCGTGCTGCCGCTCGATCTGGCGATCAAGCAGGTCAGCGGTAACGGCAAGCGCGTGATCGCGGTCTTCGAGGATGCGAACTGCGGCTACTGCAAGCGCCTGCGCGCCGATCTCGTCAAGCTCGACGACCTGACGATCTACACGTTCCCGCTGGCGATTCTCGCTGCCGATTCCGAGAGCAAGGCGCGCAAGGCCCTGTGCGCGGCCGACCCGGGGCGCGCGTGGAACGACCTGCTGCTGAACAATCGCGTGCCGGACAATGCGGGTACCTGCGACACGCCGCTGAAGCAGGTGCACGAGCTCGCGCAGAAGCTGGGCGTCACCGGCACGCCGGTGGTGTTCTTCTCGAACGGCCGCCGACTCACCGGCTACGCGCCGCCCGAGCACTTCGGCAAGCTGCTCGCCGTGCACTCGAAGGGCTGAAGACGAGCGTCGCGCGGAACGGCACAACCACGCCGCGGCCGCGTGCCCGCGTCGCCTGCGCTCAGCGCGACGGCGCCGGCACCTCGCCCTTCGGCAACAGCAGCCACAGGCGCATCGGCTGGCGCGCGAGGCCGGCGAGCCGCCCGGCCTCGTCGCCCGAACCCCAGAACAGATCGGCACGCACTGCGCCGACGATCGCCGCGCCCCGGTCCTGCGAGACCACGAGGCGCCGCAGCGGCGCGCCGGTTTCGGGATGCGAGCCGTCGACGAAGAGCAGCGCGCCCGGCGGAACGAACGCGGGATCGGTGGCCACCGAGCGCAGCGGCGTAAGCGCGACGCCGAGCGAGCCGGGCGGTCCCGCCGCATCGGGCAGCGCCGGCGGCAGTTCGCGAAAGAAGATGTAGCGCGGATTGGCGTCCATGACCGCGCGCGCCTGCGCCGGGTGCGCGCGCAGCCACGCGCGGATCGTCGCGGCGTCTGCCGCATCCGCCGTGAGCGCGCCGCGCTCGACCAGCACGCGCCCGATCGCCCGGTACGCGTGCCCGTTGTGATCGGCGAAGCCCACTCTGACGATCGTCCCGTCGGGCAGTCGCACGCGTCCGGAGCCCTGTACGTGCAGGAAGAAGGCCTCGACCGGATCGTCGAGCCAGAGCAGCGCTTCGCGAGGCGCCGGCGTCCGACTCTCGATCTGCGCACGCGTCGGGTACGGTCCCGCAAGCCGGCCGTCTTCGAGTCGCTGCCGCGATCCGTCGGGCAGCGCAACGAGATCGGACGGCGGGGCAAGCAGCGGGACCTGCGATGCGCTCGCCCTCGTTCGCGTGCCGTGCACGATCGGTTCGTAGTAGCCGGTGAGCAGGCCTTCGCGCCTGCCGTCGGCGCCGGCCAGCGGCCATGCGTCGAACCGATCGGCGATCCAGCGCGCGAGCCCTTCGGCCCCGGGAAGTTGCCGGCACAGGCGGGGCCACGGTTGCGGAGGACGCACGAGCGCGCACTGGCGTGCAAGCGCTTCGCGCAGGTCGCGCAGGTCCTCGTCGCTCCACCCCGGCAGCAGGTCTACGCGAAGCGGCGCGGGCGCGGATGCCTTGTTCGTCGGCGTCGACGCGCTCGACGTCGGGACCGACGCGACGCGTTCGGCCGTCGACGCGCCCGGCGTCGGCGCCCACGCGCACCCTGCGACGAGCATCGCTGCGGCCGCACAACCGCCGAACAACGAAACGCGGGTCAATGCAGCGTTCGCGGCATGCTGAGCGCGAACTGCGGAATCTCCACTTCGAAGCGTTCGCCGTCCTCGGCTACGAAGAAATAGCTGCCGCGCATCTCGCCGGTGGGCGTGGCCAACTGGCTGCCGCTGGTGTATTCGAAGCGCTCGCCGGGCTCGAGCAGCGGCTGCTGGCCGACGACGCCCAGGCCTTTGACTTCGATCGCGCGCCCGTCGTCGTCGCTGATGAACCAGTGCCGGCTGATCAGCTGCGCGGCGACGTTTCCCCGGTTCGTGATTCGAACGGTGTACGCGAACGAATAGCACGAATCAGCGGGCTTCGATTGTTCCGGCAGGTACGAGGTCTGCACCTCGATGCGGAAGTCGTATCGCTTCTGGGAATCGGGCACGGCAGGCGCAGGTCGGTGGCTGGCTACAATTGTAGACACCCGCATCTCGCGCGCTCGCGAATCCCTTCGATGACCTCCGTCTTCCTTCTCGCGCCCAGCATCCTGTCCGCCGATTTCGCACGCCTGGGCGAAGAGGTGCGCGCCGTGCAGGCCGCCGGTGCCGACTGGATTCACTTCGACGTCATGGACAACCACTACGTACCGAACCTGAGCATCGGTCCGATGGTGTGCGAAGCGCTGCGTCCGCATGTGCAGGTTCCGATCGACGTGCACCTGATGGTCGAGCCGGTCGATCGCATCGTCGGCGATTTCGCCAAGGCGGGCGCCGACTGGATCAGCTTCCATCCCGAAGCCACGCGGCACGTCGACCGCACGCTCGAGCTGATCCGCGACCATGGCTGCAAGGCCGGACTCGTGTTCAATCCGGCCACGCCGCTGAACTGGCTCGACCATCTGATGGAGCGCATCGATCTCGTGCTGCTGATGTCGGTCAATCCCGGCTTCGGCGGCCAGAAGTTCATTGCGTCTGCGCTGCCGAAGCTGCGCGCCGCGCGAGCGCGCATCGACGCGCATGCGGCGCAGGGCGGCCAGCCGATCCGCCTGGAGATCGACGGCGGCGTGAAGGTCGAGAACGTTGCCGAGTGCGCGCGCGCCGGCGCCGACACCTTCGTGGCCGGTTCGGCGGTTTTCGGTGCACCCGACGCCGACGGCGGCTACCGCGGCATCGTCCAGGCGTTCCGTTCGGCGCTGGCGGGCGCGTGAGCGCGCCCGCGCCTGCTGGTGGCGCGCGCTTCCGCGCCCGCGCCGTGCTGCTCGACCTGGACGGAACGCTGATCGACACCGTCGCCGATCTCGCCGCCGCGGTCGACGCGATGCTCGTCGAACTGCACCGCTCACCGATCGGCGAGCGTGCCGTGCGCACCTATGTCGGCAAGGGCGCACGCGTGCTCGTGCGGCGCGCGCTGGCCGGTTCGCTCGACGCGGCCTTCGACGACGCCGTGGTAGACGCGACGATGCCCGTGTTCGAGCGGCACTATGCGCGCGAGAACGGCGCAAGCGCGCGCCTGTATCCGAACGTCGTCGAGGGGCTGGCCGCCTTGCGCGCGAAGGGCCTGGCGCTCGCCTGCGTGACCAACAAGCCGCAGGCTTTCGCCGACGCGCTGCTCGAACGCACGGGTCTCGCGCGTTTCTTTTCCGCGATCGTCGGCGCCGACGCGCGCCTGGCGCGCAAGCCCGATCCGGCGCCGCTGCTGCACGCCTGCGAGCGCCTGGGCGTGGCGCCCGCACAGGCGGTGGCCGTCGGCGACTCGATGAACGACGTGCAGGCCGCGCGCGCAGCGGGCATGCCGGTGATCGTCGTTCCGTACGGGTACAACGAGGGGCGGCCCGCATCGACGCTCGACGCCGACGCCCACGTCGACGACCTGTTGCAGGCCGCCGCGCGAATCGGGATGCTATAGTCGCTGCGCAGACCGTTTCGGAATCGTCCTTGCTCATGCGTCCTGTTCGGGAAATCCAGCCGCTTCGCCCCTGGCGTCGCTGGCAGTGGTGGTGCTGGCGCTGATTGCCGCACTGCCGCGGGCCGGCCGCTGCGCCGCGCGCCCGCGTTCCTGAACTCCCGATAGAACCGCGCCTTCGGCGCTTTCGCGAAGCCAACGCTTCGCGACGGAACGGACGCCATGACCGAAACCGGATTCCGGGCACTCGCTGCCCGCGGCTACAACCGTATCCCGCTCGTGCTCGAGTGTCTCGCCGACCTCGACACCCCGCTCACGCTCTACCGAAAGCTCGCCGACGCGCCCTGGAGCTTCCTGCTCGAATCGGTCGTCGGCGGCGAACGTTTCGCGCGTCATTCGTTCATCGGGCTGCCGGCGCGCACCGTGCTGCGCTCCACCGGCGACGGCGCGGAGTTGCTGCGCGACGGCGAGCTCGTCGAGCGTCGGCGCGGCAATGCGCTCGATTTCGTCGACGCGTACCTGCGCGGCTTTCGCGTCGCGCCCTGCGCCGGGCTGCCGCGCTGCTGCGCGGGGCTGGTCGGCTATTTCGGCTACGACGCGGTGCGACACATCGAGCCGAGCGTGCGCCGCCGGGACAAGGCCGATCCGGTCGGCGTGCCCGACCTGCTGCTGCTGCTGTGCGAAGAACTCGCCGTCGTCGACAACCTCGCCGGCCGGATCTACCTCGTCGTTCATGCCGACCCGCAGCAGCCGGGCGCGTACGAGCGCGGCATCGAGCGCCTGCACGCGCTTCGCGAGCGCGTGGCGGCACCCGTCGACGCACCGCCGGCGCCGAAGTTCGAGCGCGGCGTCGAGCGCCGACCTTTCGAGCGCGACGACTATCTGGCGGCGGTGGCGCGTGCGAAGGAATACATCGCCGCCGGCGACGCGATGCAGATCCAGGTCGGCCAGCTCGTCGAACGCGGGTTCCTCGCGCATCCGCTCACGCTGTATCGCGCGCTTCGCTCGATCAATCCGTCGCCCTACCTGTACTACTACGACTTCGACGATTTCCACGTCGTCGGCTCGTCGCCGGAGATCCTGGTCCGCCGCGACCGTCTCGACGACGGCGACCGCGTTGCCGTGCGGCCGCTGGCCGGAACCCGTCGGCGCGGCGCCACGCCCGAAGAAGACGAGGCGCTCGCCGCCGAACTGCTCGCCGATCCGAAGGAGCGCGCCGAGCACCTGATGCTGATCGACCTTGCGCGCAACGACGTCGGACGCATCGCGCGCACCGGCACGGTCGCTGTCACCGAGCGCTTCGCCGTCGAGAAGTACTCGCACGTGATGCACATCGTCTCCAACGTCGAGGGCCGGCTCGACCCGCAGGTGGACGCGCTCGACGTCGTGCGCGCGACCTTCCCGGCCGGAACGCTGGCCGGCGCGCCGAAGGTTCGCGCGATGCAGATCATCGAGGAACTCGAGCCCACCCGGCGCGGCCTCTACGGCGGTGCCTGCGGCTATCTGTCCTTCGCCGGCGACGTCGACCTCGCGATCGCGATCCGCACCGCCGTCGTGCGCAACGGCGTGCTCTACGCGCAGGCCGCCGCCGGTGTCGTCGCCGATTCGGTTCCCGCGAACGAGTGGCAGGAAACCGAGAACAAGCTGCGCGCCGTGCTGTGCGCGGCGGAACTCGCCGAGGACGGTCTGGCGCTGGCGGGAGAAACGGCATGCTGCTGATGATCGACAACTACGACAGCTTCACCTTCAACCTCGTGCAGTACTTCGCCGAACTGCACGAGGACGTGTGCACCGTGCGCAACGACGCCGTCGACCTCGATGCGATCGAGGCCCTCGCGCCCGATCGCATCGTGATCTCGCCGGGCCCGTGCTCGCCGCAGGAAGCCGGAATATCGGTGGCGCTCGTGCGCCGCTTCGCCGGGCAGCTGCCGATCCTCGGCGTTTGCCTGGGCCACCAGGCGATCGGTGCCGCCTTCGGTGCGCGCATCGTGCGTGCGCGCAACGTCGTCCACGGCAAGACCGCCACCATTTCGCACGACGGCGCGGGCGTCTTCCGCATGCTTCCCGACTGCTACACCGCCGTGCGCTACCACTCGCTCGCGGTCGATCTGGCGAGCCTTCCCGACTGCCTCGAGCCCACGGCGTTCAGCGAAGACGGCGAACTCATGGGCCTGCGCCATCGCGACTACCCGGTCGAAGGCGTGCAGTTTCATCCCGAATCGCTGCTCACCGAGCACGGCCACGCGCTGCTGCGCAATTTCCTGGAGAACTGAAATGACGATTACGGCACAGGAGGCGCTCACGCGCTGCATCGAGCATCGCGAGATCTTCCACGACGAGATGCTGTCGTTGATGCGTTCGATCATGCGCGGCGAGATGCCGGCGGCGACGATGGCGGCGATCCTGACGGGGTTGCGCGTGAAGAAGGAGACCGTGGGCGAGATCGCCGCCGCCGCGCAGGTGATGCGCGAGTTCGCCAGCAAGGTCGAGATCGACGGCGGGCCGCATTTCGTCGACGTCGTCGGCACCGGCGGCGACGGCTCGCACACCTTCAACATCTCGACGGCCTCGGCCTTCGTCGCCGCAGCCGCCGGCGCCACCGTGGCCAAGCACGGCAATCGCGGCGTCTCTTCGAAGTCGGGCTCGGCCGACGCGCTCGAGGCGCTCGGCGCGAACATCATGCTCTCGCCCGGGCAGGTGGCCGACTGCATCCGCGAAACCGGCGTCGGCTTCATGTTCGCGCCCAACCATCATCCGGCGATGAAGAACGTGGCGACGATCCGTCGCGAACTCGGCGTGCGCACGATCTTCAACATCCTCGGCCCGCTGACCAACCCGGCCGGTGCGCCGAACATCCTGATGGGCGTGTTTCATCCGGATCTGGTCGGGATCCAGGTGCGCGTGATGCAGAATCTGGGGGCCAGGCACGCGATCGTCGTGTGGGGCAAGGACGGCATGGACGAGGTCTCGCTCGGAGCGGCGACGATGGTCGGCGAGTTGCGCGACGGACAGGTGCGCGAGTACGAGATCCATCCGGAAGACTTCGGCCTGTCGATGATCAGCAACCGCGGCCTGCGCGTGCTCGATGCGCTGGAGTCGAAGGAGATGGTGCTCGCGGCGCTGGACAACCGGCCGGGAACGCAGCGCGAGATCGTCGCGCTGAACGCCGGCACCGCGCTCTACGCCGCCGACGTCGTCGCGTCGATTCCCGCCGGCATCGAGCGTGCACGCGAGGCCATCGCCAGCGGCGCCGCGCGCCAGCGGCTCGACGCCTTCGTGCGCTTCACGCAGCGCGTCGGGCAGTCGCGGGCCGCCTGAAGCGGGAGATCGTCATGCGGATCGCAGCAAGCGGACCCGGCACGCGGGTCCGGTCCACGGCGCGGATACCTCCGATGAGCAAAGACATCCTGGGGCGCATCGTCGCCATCAAGCGCGAGGAACTCGCCACCTGCGCGCGCGAGCGTCCCTTCGTCGCCGCGCGCCGCCAGGCCGAGGCGGCAGCGCGCGGCGATCCGCCGCGCGGCTTCGAGGCGGCGATGCGCGCGCGCATCGAACGCGGCGCAGCGGCGGTCATCGCCGAAATCAAGCAGGCCAGCCCGAGCAAGGGCGTGCTGCGCGAAGCCTTCGATCCGCCGGCGATCGCGCGCAGCTACGAACGGCACGGCGCCGCGTGTCTTTCGGTGCTCACCGACGAGAACTTCTTTCGCGGCGCGCTGAGCGACCTGCGCGCTGCGCGCGCGGCCTGCGCACTGCCGGCGCTGCGCAAGGACTTCATCATCGACGCCTACCAGGTCTACGAGGCGCGCACGAGCGGCGCCGACGCGATCCTGCTCATCGTCGCCGTGCTCGACGACGCGCAGCTCGGCGACTTCACGTCGATTGCGCACGAGCTCGGCATGGACGTGCTCGTCGAGGTGCACGCCGCCGACGAGCTCGAGCGCGCGCTGCGGCTCGACACCGCGCTCATCGGCATCAACAACCGAAACCTGCGCAGCTTCGACGTGTCGCTCGACACCACGCTGTCGCTGTTGCCGCGGGTGCCGCCGGGCAGGCTCGTCGTCACCGAAAGCGGCATCCGCGCGCGCGGCGACGTCGCGCGCATGCGCGCGGCCGGGGTGCACGCCTTTCTCGTCGGCGAGGCGTTCATGCGGGCTTCCGAGCCGGGCGAGGCGCTGGGCGAGCTGTTTTCCTGAAGAGTCACGAACCCGATACCGGCGGGATCGCGCGAAGCTTCCCGCTGCGTTCGCCACGCACGTCCTGGTTCGATCGGCGTTTCCCGGTGGCGCGAGTGCCCAGCCATGCGTCGAGCCGGCGCGTCGTCGCCGCGCGCGGCGCATCGATCGTCAGCTTCGCCTCGGTCCTCGGCGCAGCGTCGAGTTCGACCTCGCGCTCGATCAGTTCGTCGCGGCGAAAAACGTGCACGCGCAGCCGATCGCCGGGGCGCCGACGCGCCAGCAGCGCCTTGCACGCCGCCTCGTCGTTCACCTTCGAGCCGTCGAAAGCGACGATGGTGTCGCCGGCCGAAAGCCCCGCCCGTTCGGCCGCCTGCCCGTTGTACGCGTTCGAGATCGTCAGCTGCCCGTCGCGCATCGCCAGCTTCGCGCCGATCGACACCGGCCCCTGCTCGCCGATGCCGAATTCGAGCCGCACGCCGAAGGGGCGCAGCAGCGCCGCGAGCGGGATCTCGGCGGTGCCGTAGGCCCAGGCGCGGATCTGCGCATCGAGCCGCAGACCGACCGTCTCCTCGATCAGCCGCGGAAGCGCGCCCTCGTCGAGCCCTTCGCCGCCGTCGAATGCGTTCTTGCCGTATCGCTCCCACATCGCGCGCAGCACGTCGTCGAGCGAGTGCCGTCCGCGCGTGCGCTGGCGAATCGTCAGGTCGAGCGCGAGCGCCGCCAGCGAGCCCTTCGCGTAATAGCTGACGATCGCGTTCGGCGCGTTCTCGTCCTGGCGGTAGAACTTGATCCACGCATCGAAGCTCGATTCGGCGATGCTCTGCGTGCGTCGGCCCGGCCCGCGCTGCACGTTCGAGACCGTCCTGGCGAGCAGCGCGAGATACGCATCGCGGTCGATGACGCCCGAGCGCACGAGCACCAGGTCGTCGTAGTACGACGTGAAGCCCTCGAAGACCCACAGCAGCTTCGTGTAGTTCTCGTTCTGCAGGTCGGGCGCGACGAAAGCCGCCGGCCGGATGCGCTTGACGTTCCACGAATGGAAGTACTCGTGGCTCGCCAGCCCGAGAAAGGAACGGTAGCCCTCCGAAGGTTCGCGCTCGCCGCGATGCGGCAACTCGTTGCGCGCGCAGATCAGCGACGAGCTCGATCGGTGCTCGAGCCCGCCGTAGCCGCTGCCGACCGCGAGCACCTGGAACACGTAGCGCTCGAAGGGCGCGCGCCGGCGACGTGGCTCGAACAACCGGATCTGTTCGCCGCAGATGCGGCGCAGGTCGCGGCACAGACGCTCGGTGTCGGCGTCGTGCCGGCCGGTGATCGCGATCTCGTGCCGCGTGCCGCCGACGTCGAAGCGGGCGAGCGTGAAGCGTCCCATCTCGACCGGGTGGTCGATCAACTCGGCGTAGTCGCGCGCGCGGTACGCGCCGAACGCGTGCTCGCGCGCGCCCGCCGAAGGCATCGTCGTCGCGACACGCCAGTCGGCATACGCGTCGCCGGGCGGCGGGTCGAGCTGCAGCTCGCACGGCTGCGCCTCGTGGCCGATCGCGCGCAGGAACACGCTCGGGCCGTTGAAGAAGCCGTGCGTCGAATCCAGGTGCGCCGCCCGCACCGAAAGATCCCATGCATAGACCTCGTAGCGCAGATGCAGCGCGCCGTCGCAGCGCGCCGCCTGCCACGTCGCCTTGTCGAGCTTGCGCAGCGCGACGCGGCGACCCGATGCGCTCGACGCCTCGATCGACACGACGTTGCGGGCGAACTCGCGAATCATGTAGCTGCCCGGCGCCCATGCCGGCATCGCCACCCGCTGTCCTTGCGGGTCGGGGTGCGCGATCGTCAACTCGACTTCGAAGCGATGCGCATTCGGTTCGATCGGCGTGATGCGGTACCTGAGCGCAGCGGCGCTTTCGCGCTGCCGCCGCGCGGCGACGGTCGCCTGTGCGGGCCCGGTGCTTCTCACCGGTTCACGTCGACCGCGGTGCGGCCACGGACCTGCCCGGCGAGCATCCCGGGCGCCATGCGCAATGCGTCGTCCAGGCCGACGACCTGCGTGATTCGCTCGAGCGCATCGCGATCGAGCTCGCTCGCCAGCCGCGTCCAGGCCTCGCGTCGATCCTCGATCGGACACATCACCGAATCGACGCCGATCAGGCGCACGCCGCGCAGGATGAACGGCGCGACCGAGGCGGGGAAGTCCATCCCCTGCGCCAGGCCGCAGGCCGCGACGCTGCCGCGATAGCGCGTCTGCGCGCAGGCGTTCGCCAGCGTGTGCGACCCCACGGCGTCGACGACGCCCGCCCAGCGTTCCTTCTGCAGCGGCTTGCCGGGCGCTCCGAGCGTTGCACGATCGATGATCTCGGCGGCGCCGAGATCGCGCAGATACGCCTGCTCCGACGCGCGACCGGTCGAGGCGACGACGCGAAAACCCCGCTTCGCGAGCAGCGCGATCGCGACGCTGCCCACGCCACCCGCGGCGCCGGTGACGAGCACCTCGCCCTGCTCGGGCGCGACGCCCTGCCGTTCGAGCATCATCACGCACAACATCGCGGTATAGCCGGCGGTGCCGATCGCCATCGCACGACGCGAGTCGAGCGCTTCGGGCATCGCCACCAGCCAGTCGCCGCGCAGCCGAGCGCGCTGCGCGAGACAACCCCAGTGCGTCTCGCCCACGCCCCAGCCGTTCAGGATCACGCGGTCGCCCGCGGCGAAGTCCGGATGCGAACTGTCCTCGACGACGCCGGCGCCGTCGATACCCGGCACCATCGGCCAGCGGCGAACGACCGGCGAACGGTTCGTCAGCGCCAGGGCGTCCTTGTAGTTCAGCGCCGAGTACTCGACGCGCAGCGTCACGTCGGCCTCGGGCGTGGCCGCCCGCAGTTCGTCGTCGGTGATCGAGCGTCGTTTCGCCGTGAAGCCGGCGTCGGTTTTCTCGAGGTACAGCGCATCGAACATCGTCGTCTCCGCTTCGTGATCGTCGCCGGCAGGCTAGCCGATCTGCGTGGCGACGTCGATTTCGTCACACGAACGGAATCGCGATCCGGTAGATTGGAACGGCGACCGCATGGCCGCAGGCCAGCGTGCGCGCGCCCGTTCGTGCCCGGCGATAGACCCATGGTCTCGCGGGTTGCTTGCTGCAGCGCGCCGAACGCCCGGTTACGATCGACGACCCCGTCACGGAGCCTCGCCAGTGCAAAACAGAACGAAGAAGTCT
>JACDJA010000342.1_pt1 | contig 55877 bp, 55 predicted proteins | sample 7449241 | NCBI WGS metagenome assembly JACDJA01 (sample SAMN14253289, study PRJNA609438) | sludge metagenome | isolation source: initial anaerobic sludge | collected 2018-12-20 | reverse complement strand
GCAAAATCAAGGCTCAAGCCGTTGATGGCACGGTCGCCTATAATGAGCAGCAGATGCTGGCAGCTGCCAATGCGATTGCATCTGTCGCCAATTCCGGCCTTGGCTCTTTGTTTGGCCCGGGTACTGCCATGGACAAGAACGACAATACCAGGCTCAAGCCGGAATTTTTTGATAAGCCAGATAAAGCCCGCGAGGTGGCCATCGGTTTCGCTCAGGCCGCCAACAAGCTCCAGGAAATTGCCGCCAACGGTGGCAGCAAGGCCGATCTGGCTGCCCAGTTCAGTGAGGTGGGCAAGTCCTGCAAGGCCTGCCACGATGAGTTCCGTGCCGAGTAAGCCTTAGAGGCATGAGCAGCCCTGCACCTCTGCCGTTTACCAGCCCAGATCAGGCGGTGGAGGCGGAGGTGGAGGCAGTAGCCCGCCGCTCGCCACCCAGACCGCAAAGCTGGCGATCGCCAGGGATACAATCAGAGCTATAGCCCCACCACCCTGACGTTCCTTGTGCTGCTTATCACCAACAATCTTGCGCCCGCTTATCATCGGGCTGATCAGATTGTCTTTTTTAACCAATGTGTAGAAAAACACAGTGGCAACGTGCAGCCCGATCAAGCCATAGATAAACCATTCCGTCAGTTTGTGCCAGGAGGTAATCGTATCGTTCCAGCCCGAGGATACCGCACGGTAGAGGGGCCCATTAAAGGCAATGGCATCGGTCGCAAACAAGCCGGAGACGGCCTGGAAACCAAGCAGGCCGAGCATGGCCAGAACCGACAGGCCTCCGAGCGGGTTATGGCCCAAACCCTGCCATTCACCTTTCAGATACGCTGAAATGGCGACCGGCCCGGGAATGAAATGCCAGAAGCGCGCATAGGTGGAGCCAACAAGCCCCCACATCAACCGAAAGCTGATCAGGCCTACAATGGCAAGACCAAAGCGCTCATGCCATAACATCCAGGTTCCGCCAAGGTTCACTGTTACGAGTGAGCCTGTAACGGCAAGCACCAGCAACCAGTGAAACAGCCGTGTGGGCAGATCCCACAGGGGTATCGATTTCATTCCGCTTCCTTCTAAATCTCCTGAGTACCAAGGGAGGTTACCCGAAAGATACCAATTTTGCTTTATACTGCGCACCGAAGTTCATGCACCATGATTAAAGGTCTATTCAATGCGAGTGGTTATCCGTTATTTTTTCCGGACGTTACGTCTTATTCTGACACCCTTTGTTCTGCTTAGCGAAAAAATGGGCGGAGGCAAACCGGTGGAGCGCAGCGCTGAAGAGCAACAAAAAGTGGATGCAGCCTGCGAGAGCCTGGCACTGTATCAGTTCAAAACCTGCCCTTTCTGCGTCAAGGTACGAAAGCAGATAGCGCGGCTGAACCTCAATATTGAAAAGCGGGATGCCCAGCACAACCCGACCCACAGGGCCGAGCTGGAACAGGGTGGTGGTAGCATCAAGGTTCCCTGCCTGTTAATAAAGCACCCGGATGGCAGTGAACAGTGGATGTACGAATCTGACGAGATCAATGCCTGGCTTAGTCGGAAGTTCGAAAAAGTAGCCTGAGCAATATGGCTCTGCTCGGGTTAAGCAGAGCCATATCAAGGTATAAGCTACGCTTTGTAAAAGTCCCGATACCAATCCACAAAGTTGGCTATACCCTCTTCCACAGTGGTTTCCGGCTTATAGCCAACGTCACTGATCAGATCATCAACATTGGCATAAGTAGCCGGCACGTCGCCTGGCTGCATGGGCAACAGGTTTTTCCGGGCTTTTTTGCCGATTCGCTCTTCAATAATTTCGATGAAGCGAGACAATTCCACGGGGCTGTTACTGCCAATGTTGTAAATGCGATAGGGAGCCTTGCTGGTTCCAGGGTCAGGATTTGCACCGTTCCAATCAGTATCAGGCTGCGCGACCTGATCCAGGGTGCGGACAACACCTTCCACTATATCGTCAATGTAGGTGAAATCCCGCTTGTGGTTGCCATGATTAAAAACATCAATCGGCTCACCGGCGAGAATCTTTTTGGTGAAGATAAACAGCGCCATATCCGGGCGACCCCAGGGACCATACACGGTGAAGAATCGCAGGCCGGTGGTTGGCAGCCCGTAAAGATGGCTGTAGGTGTGTGCCATGAGCTCATTGGCTTTTTTGGACGCTGCATACAGGCTCAGGGGGTGGTCTACGTTGTCGTGCACAGAAAACGGCATGGCTTCGTTGGCGCCATATACCGAACTGCTGGAAGCGTATACCAGGTGTTTTACGTTGTTATGGCGACAGCCTTCCAGGATATTCATGAAGCCAACCAGATTGGCATCCACGTAGGCGTTGGGGTTTTCCAGCGAGTATCGAACGCCAGCCTGGGCAGCAAGGTGCACGACCCGTTCCGGGCGATGTTTGGCGAAGATCTCCGCCATCACAGTACGGTCTGCAATGTCCTGTCGAACTTCTGTGAAATTGGGGTTACCGGTCAGGCGTGCCAGCCGGGCTTCCTTGAGAGTGACATCGTAGTAGTCATTAACGTTGTCAATGCCGATAACCTCGTCTCCCCGCTCAAGTAGCCGGTGCGCCAGTTGCGAACCGATGAACCCTGCTGTGCCCGTAACCAGAATTTTCAAATCTTTTGCTTCCCTGTTGTTGTGCTGCAAACAAACATCGCGCAAGCCACTGCCAGTGTGCTCCCGCCCTTTAGAAAGTCACACCTGCACTGATGAACGGGCCATCCAGTTCAATGTCAAAAACGTCGCTGCCATCTTCATAATCAACGGCGATCTGACGATAGCCTGCACGCAGTTGCAACAGTGAAATACTGTACTGGCCATACACGTTGAAGTCGCGAATGGAGTCACCGTCAAAGCTCATGAAATTACCTTCAGCGCCCACCGCAACGCCGGTCAGCGGCAGATCAAAACGGGCGGCGACATAGCCCAGTGGCAACACGGCATCAGCTTTGGTAAGGCTGGACTGTGAGGTGTTCTGTACCAGCAGCTCACCGGAGAAATCACGCACGGTCAGCCCCAGATCCAGATTTACCCAGTTATCCAGAATTTCGTAATACAGGGTCAGATCCAGTTGCTCCAGATCCAGATCCGAGCGCACCGCGGTTCCGGCGCCAAACCCCTGGTAAGAGCTGGTAAGCGTGCCATTGCCACTTTGCTGAACCAGGGTGTAGGCCAGGCGTACGTTGGGCAGCACGGGTACCGGATGCTCTACGTAAATACTGGCATTGGCGTTACCGTCGTCTTTCAGTCGCAATTCGTCGTTGACATCAACTGAACTGCCGTCAGACGCGATCCGGCCGGACAAATCAGAGTCCCAATAGCTTACACTGGCGCCGAGCCCCACCACGTCGGAATGGGCCAGAGGAGCCGCAATTAAAAGAGAACTGCCGATCGCCAATGTCAGTTTACGCATAATGCACCTGTATCATTATTGTCTGTCTGGATTTATCGCTAGTAATCAGTTGAAGTCAATGCCCAGGCGGCGACCAACTTCCTCATAGGTTTCGATAACGTCGCCCAGCCCCTGCCGGAAGCGATCCTTGTCCATTTTCTTACGGGTTTCCTTATCCCATATTCGGCAGCCGTCCGGGCTGAACTCGTCGCCCAGAACAATTTCACCGTTACTCCGGCCAAACTCAAGCTTGTAATCCACAAGCATCATTCCAGCCTCATCGAACAGGTTCTTCAATACATCGTTTACTTTATATGTGAGCTCTTTCATCCGGGCGAGTTCGGCCTCGCTTGCCCAGTTGAAGCTTACGGCCAGGGATTCATTCACCATCGGGTCGTGCAAGGCATCGTTTTTCAGAAACAATTCATAGGTTGGAGGGGTCAGTTCAAGCCCTTCCTCAACGCCAAGCCGACGACACAGGCTGCCTGCAGACAAGTTTCGCACCACACACTCCACGGGGATCATGTCGAGCTTTTTAACCAGTGTCTCAGTTGCGGACAGCAGGCCTTCATAATGGGTGGGCACGCCTGCGGCTTCCAGCTTTTCCATAATAAAGGCGTTAAAGCGATTGTTCACCATACCCTTGCGGCTGAGCTGCTCTTTCTTTTCGCCATCAAACGCCGAGGTGTCGTCCCGGAAAACGAGCACAAAGCGTTCCGGGTCGTCCGTTCGATATACCGACTTCGCTTTGCCTGCGTAGAGTTCTTCGCGTTTTTCCATCATCAATCTCCGAAACGGAAGCCTGCACCGCAGGCTTCCTTCTTGATCAGTATAGGCCTGGTCAGTACAGGTAATCGAACAACTGTGTCAGCAAATCATAGACCTGGCGGTCACCGCTGTAATCATCGGCTTCCCGGGCTGTAACCTGTACCTGACCATCATCGCCTTCCACCAGGGTAACCGTATGGGTATGGCGAGGCTTTTCTTTATCACTGAACCAGCTGAACCAGCCGGGATCCCGCTCGTCTTCCGTGCGAAAATCAACAAAGAACCAGCCTTCACTGCGGTTGAGGTCCACCACTGCAATATCAGATTCAACAAGTGCGCGATTGACTTCCGCCCAGGCGCGACCATAGTCCAGGTCCATGCGGATGGATTGTGCCTTGTCGTTTTCAGATACCAGCCTGACCAAAGGTTTTGAAACCATGCCCGATGCAGCGCGGGAGAAGGACTTGCTTTCTTCGCGAGCCTGCATGAAGTCACCAAGATCCTTTAACAGGCGTTTTTGCAACGCGAGTTGCTCTACCGGGGGATCGGACACCCGGCGCCAGGGAATCAGTTCACCGGGCCAAACCGAGCCCTCTTCCACCAGTGTCTCTGAGGTAAGCTTTCGCACCTGGATTTCGGTGGTTTTGCGACGCACACCGGGGGCAATGCGAACCTGCAAGACGGCTTTGGGCTCGGCTGTGCCTGCCTCAGTGGGCGCATTGGGCAGCTCCAGCAGCTCCCGGGCGCGCATACTGAAATTTGCCAACTCACTTTGCAGCAGCCCCAGTTGCGGGTTGTCATAGGCGACACCCAGGCCCCGCTCATTCATGTAAGCCGTTACTGCGGGCCAGATACGGCCGGGCACATCATTGACCAGGAGCCAGGCACGGCCATCCAGCTCTTCCACCAGGTAATTTTCTTCGAGAATTTCCGAGGTCATATCCGGAGGCCGGGGAATGTCCGACGGGTACATCCTGCTACCGTCCGCAGGCTCTACCTGGCGTATGGGCATTACCTGAGTGAAGCGCGAAGGATCCGCGGTTTCCGGCAGGTCCAGTGGCTTACCTTCTTTTGCATTCACATAACGCTCGGAACGGTCTTCAACCAGGCTGCACCCGGACACGACGACCATTAGTAAAAGCCCTGTTGCAATGCCCAGGTGCCGGAATAAAACTGACTTACGGGTTCCTGAAAGAACCGGCATTGGCCTACTCTCTGTGTGGTACTGTTCTGTGTGGGGCTGATTCAGCATCAGGGTCTGCAAGCTCAGATAACACCCGATGCTTTCAGGGCTTCTTCGAGTTCTGAATGGAACTTCTCGCTGAGCTGTGTCAGCGGCAGCCTTATACCACTCTCAATCATACCCATGCGCTGGAGAGCCCATTTAACCGGGATAGGGTTAGCTTCCAGAAACAGTTTGCGGTTCAGTGGCATCAGCAGTTCATTCAGGCGTTCAGTTTCTTCCCGGTTTCACGCAAGCGCAGCCGCACAGAGATCAGACATGGCTCTGGGCGCCACATTAGCGGTAACCGATACGTTCCCCTTCCCGCCCGCGAGGATAAGTTCCGCTGCAGTTGCATCATCGCCGGAGTAGACCACAAGGCGTCCGTCCAGATCCCTGATCAGTTCCGCACCCCGGGGAATGTTGCCGGTGGCGTCCTTGATGGCAACGATATTGGGAATATCCGCCAGGCGCAAAACCGTTTCATTCAGCATATCGCATGCCGTACGGCCAGGAACGTTATAGAGCATCTGGCTCATCCCGGGTACTGCTTCTGCAATGGTTTTGAAGTGCTGGTAAAGACCTTCCTGGGTTGGCTTGTTGTAGTAAGGCACCACCAAAAGGCAGGCATCTGCACCGAGTTTGTAAGCTTCGGTTGTCAGATAGATTGCTTCACGGGTGCTGTTACCACCGGTACCGGCGATAACAGGAATCCGCCCGTTAACCCGTTTGATGATGTGACCAATTACCTGGCAGTGCTCTTTCTGATCAAGCGTTGCGGATTCGCCCGTGGTTCCCACAGCAACAATACCGTTGGTCCCGTTCTCCAGATGAAAGTCCACCAGCTTATCCAGATGCTCCCAGTGGATGTCTCCGTTGGGATGCATGGGTGTGACCAGTGCGACAAGGCTACCCGTAATCATAAAAGCTCCATCCGAATAAAACGAATATGGTAATGTTGGGCAAGGGCTGACACAAGGGAATTAAAGCAGATGTCATGCCCTGTGTTGCGCCCGATGATGCGGTGCACCCGGTGAGATCGGTTAATCACGTCTGATCCGGTGCAGTTGGTGCAGCCGGGGAAGCAGGCTCATTCTTCACCGGCCAGGCAGAGACCACGGCTTTCAGCATGGTTGCCAGGGGAATTGCAAAGAAAACCCCCCATAGCCCCCAGATACCCCCAAAGAACAATACTGAAATGATGATTACTACCGGGTGCAGGTTATTTACTTCGGAGAACAGCACGGGCACCAGCACGTTCCCGTCCAGGGCCTGAATGGTTCCGTAGATCACCATCACCCAGATAAAGTGGCTGCCCCAGCCAAAGGCAAAGAGTGCAATAACGGCAACCGGAATGGTCACCACGGCAGCGCCGATGTATGGAATAACAACGCTAAGCCCTACCAGAAGCGACAGCAATGCCGCATAGGGCACACCCAGAAGCTTGAATGCCACATAGGTTGCGCCGCCAACTATAAGAATCTCAAGGGCTTTTCCGCGAACATAATTGGCACACTGCAGGTTCACTTCGTGCCAGATCTGGAGCATCATCGGGCGCTGGGGCGGCAACAGCCTGGAAATCGCACCAAGCAGCACTTCACGATCTTTCAGAAAGAAGAACACCAGAATGGGTACCAGCACCATATAGATCAGCAGCGCGACCAGATCCGGTATACTGGAGAGTGAAAAAGACACCAGCCACTGGGTCATGTGCCCGACTTCCGTGTTCACCTGCTGATAAAGGCTCTCGACTGCCTGAGCGGAGATAAGGTGGGGATACTCATCGGGCAGCAGTTCAAGATAGGACTGGAGCTCGCCGATAATACGGGGCGCTTCCCCGGCAAGGGTGCTGACCTGAGTCCATACCAGAGGCAGCAGGCCGAATATAAAGCCCACAAGCACCCCCAGAAACACAAGGAATACGCCCAGTATTGCAAAACCTTCAGGGAGCCCGAGAGAGTTCAGCCGTGTTACAAGGCCTTGCAGAATGAATGCGACGATGAGCGATGCGATCGCGGGTGCCAGCATGGCGCCAAACCAGATTATGAAAGCTGTGCCGACAATCAGAATCAGGAAAAGAATGACAGCTTCTTCATCTGAAAAGTATTTGTGGGCAAGACCGCGTAAAATTCTGAACATCAGGGACTCCGGGGAATTAGCCGCCGCACTCTACCACAAACCGGTAGTAACCATCAGTTTCCGAGCACTCCACCAGGCGGTGGCGGGACAACTCCAGAAAGGCCGGAATATCGCGGGCAGAGCCCGCATCTGTGGCAATCACCTCAAGCAACTCACCGGGAGACATGCCATTGAGCTCCAGTTTTGTTTTCAGCAGGGGCATGGGGCAACGAAGCCCGGACGCATCCAGTGTACGATCAGCCATAACGAAGAGGCACCTTCACAAGACATGAAATTTGCAAGGCGGCATTATGCCCCCAGTGTTACTGTATTGCATCTCAATACCTGTTAATCATTGATTGCGGATATCCACGGGAATCCCGACACCTTTGTTCTGTCATAATAGCGCTATATATCAGGAGCACAGTGTATTACATGAATAACGTTCTAACCGGGCTTTGCTGTTGGCGAAAATTGTCAATTGCTACGCTATGTGCTTTTGCATTGATATCCAGCCCTGCCTCGACAGCCCAGGAGACTCGCCTGCCGGATATTGGTGGCGCCGGGGGCGGTCTTATTTCCGGGCAACAGGAAACCGACATCGGGCAGCAGGTTATGGTCTCAATCCGGCGCTCTGCGCCACGGATCACTGACCCGCTGGTATACGATTACCTCAACGCCATTATCTATCGGCTGGTACCCTCGGCTCCGCTGGAAAACCGGGACCTGACTCTTGCCCTTATTGACAGCCCTGCCCTGAACGCCTTTGCCGTGCCAGGGGGAATCGTGGGTGTGAACGGAGGCCTGTTCCTTAACGCAGCCACAGAGCAGCAGTTTGCTTCCGTGCTGGCTCACGAACTGGCTCACCTCAGCCAGCGACACTTTGCGCGCCGCCTGGAGCAACAGGAAACCAGCGCACCACTGACGATTGCCGGGATGATCGCCGGTATTGTGCTCTCCGCTGTAACTCAGTCGGATATTGGCATTGCCGCTATAGCGGGTACTCAGGCGCTGGCAATACAGAATATGCTTGCCTACTCACGCTCCCACGAACAGGAAGCCGACCGGGTGGGGCTGGACATCCTGGCAACCGCTGGCTTTGACCCTCGCGGCATGCCCGAAATGTTCGAGATTATGATGCGGCAGAACCGGTTGCAGGGAAACAACATGCCGGAATACCTCTCAACCCACCCCCTGACCCAGAACAGGGTGGCAGACACCCGTAACCGCGCGGAACAGTATCCAGACAATGCAATTCGTGACGGCCAGGAATATCACCTGATGCGCAACCGGCTGCAAGTGCATTATTCGGCTTCACCCGAGGTTGCGGTGGACACCTTTGAAAACTATCTGGAAAAGCCCGACGCTCAGAACAGCGAGGCAATCCGTTACGGACTCGCCGTCGCTTATCTGAGCAACAACCAGTTTGAGCAGGCAGCCGACATCATCAACGATTTGCTGGCTAACAATCCGGGCCGGATAACCTTGCAGGTCACCAAGGCGGAGATACTCATACAGCAAAAAAAGCTGGATGAAGCGCGGTCCCTGCTGAAGACTGCCCTGGACAGGAACCCTGGCAACTATCCCATTTCGTCAACCCTTGCGGATGTCGAGATTGCCGCCGGCAACGGCACGCAAGCTGCCGAACATCTGAAACAACTGACACGCAGAATGCCCGCGCAGGAATATCTCTGGTTGCGGCTTGCAGAGGCAGAGGGTATGGCGCGAAACATTGTGGGTGTTCACAGGGCACGGGCAGAGTACGATGCACTTATGGGGGATCTGGAGTCCGCCCAGAGGCAGCTCAGGCAGGCGCAGGAGAAGCTCCCTGCCGGGTCAGCCCAAAGACAGGTGGTGAGCGAGCGGCTGGCAGAAATCACCAGCCGCCTGCAGGAGCGCAGGAATAACTAGTGCCCCGTCTGGCTACTAGGCGTTACCCGCTGCTTTCAGGTTCATCCCTGCGGTGAAATCCAGCATACGCCGCAACGGCCTGAGCGCTTTCTCCCGGGTTTCCGGGTCTACCAGCACTTCCTGATCGCCGTTCTCGATCACCCGGAGCAGGTTTTCGAGCCCGTTCATCGCCATCCACGGGCATTGGGCACAACTGCGGCAGGTGGCACCATTGCCGGCCGTGGGCGCTTCAATAAGCGTCTTGTTAGGCGCAAGCTGTTGCATTTTATAGAAAATGCCGTTATCCGTGGCCACAATGAATTCCTGATTCGGCAGAGTCTGGACTGCGTGAATCAGCTGTGATGTGGAACCAACAACATCTGCCATTTCTACCACGGCATCCGGTGATTCCGGGTGGACCAGAATAGCCGCATCCGGATACAGGGCCTTGAGATCCTCGAGACCACGGTACTTGAACTCCTCATGCACAATGCATGAACCGTCCCACAACAGCATGTCGGCGCCGGTGGTTTTCTGTACATAGTGGCCAAGGTGCTTGTCTGGCGCCCAGAGGATTTTCTGTCCGCGGGCATCAAGGTCTTCCACAATCGCCTGGGCACAACTGGACGTTACAACCCAGTCTGCACGAGCTTTGACCGCAGCGGAGGTGTTGGCATAAACCACCACAGTACGATCGCTGTGCTGATCGCAGAAAGCTTCAAATTCATCCGCAGGACACCCGACATCCAGCGAGCAGGTTGCCTCCAGGGTGGGCATCAGAACCCGTTTTTCCGGATTCAGGATTTTCGCGGTCTCGCCCATGAACCGAACACCCGCCACAACCACGGTCGAGGCCGGATGCTGGTTTCCGAAGCGGGCCATTTCAAGCGAATCTGCCACGCAGCCACCGCTTTCTTCCGCGATGCGCTGGATGTCAGGATCCGTGTAATAGTGCGCCACAAGTACGGCGTCTTTTTCCTTGAGGACAGCCTTGATACGGGCCTCAAGCCGCGCCTTCTCGTCTGCGCTGAGCGGCTTGGGCTCCGCAGCGTGGGCCAGGTGCTCCTGAACAAGGATTCGGTCTTCAATTTTAGTCATGTACAGCTACTCTCAGTTACTTCCTGCACCCGAGTATATCATTTCAGACACAGGTAGCACTGTACGGACTATACCTTGTCCCGCAAAATTTCTTTCCTGGGCTGCGGAATGACCACTTTATCAACCAGCAGACCTTTGGCCTTGATGTAGTCTGTGCCTGCGTCAACGGCTGCGGTTACGGCGGCGACGTCTCCGGTCAGGGTTGCATAGCCTTTACCGCCGATTGCCATGGCAAGGTGAACATCAATCAGTGCTACATTGGCGGCTTTTACTGCCGCATCGGCGGCCTCAATAATGGTTGCAACAGAGAAGGTTTCGATAATACCGAGTGCCGCAGTCTGTTCAATAACCCGTGTCCCGCTGATGGCTGAGAATACAGAAGGATGCACATTGGGAATGATGAGCTCGTCGACAATGGTTTCACTCCCCAGTTCCATGCCAGCGGACATGGCTGCGTCCACGGCTGCTACATCGCCAGCCACCATTACCATGAACTTGCCCGGGCAGATTGTGCGGTTGAACAGGATTTCAACATTAGCCGCTTTCAGCATGGCATCGCCGACCGCGTAGCCTTTGGCGATTGAATTCAGTTCAATCATTCCGATCGCACTTTTATTACTCATAGTCATTACCTGTAAAAAGCCCGTCAGTTAGCGGCGTCAATAGCAATAAAACCGTCCAGCAATGTCACTCTACCACCGATGCTGGCGTGTAGAGGCACACCCATGCCCTCACCTTGCGGTGCAGCAATCACGGCACCCTCATCCACCAGGTCCCCGGTTTTTACTACGGGCACTGGTTGCTGGCCCATGCGCTGATGCAGCGGGATGGTTACACGGGATGGAGACACAGCCACATCCTTCCAGCGCGCTGTTTTGCTGTCGTATTTCGCCAGCCCCAGTTTGCGGGTCAGGCGCTGCGATGGCACACCCCGGTAATCCCGCATGCTGTGCACTTCACGCGTCTGGTTCTGCAGCTGCTGAGGTGTCAGCCACAAGTCATTGGCCTTGAGGTCACGCTTGGTTGAAACACAGATATCCCTGGGATTCAGCTGCTCCGGGCAGGCCCACAAGGTGCAGATGTTGCACTCGCAGCAAGCCTGGGCATGCACCGAGAGGGTTTCACTGACTTCACCGGTGGTCAGCAACGAACGCATGACCAGGTGGGGCTGTATGGGATAGCCAAGCAGGTACCGGGGACACATTTCAGTGCACAGCGTACACTGGTCACAGCCGGATTTGCCGATGCGTTTGTACTGCTGTTCTGTTTCCGATCGGCGTTTCACGAGATTGGTGTCGCGTGGCAGTACCAGCAAGCCGCTACTCACCGCTGAGATCGGTGTTTCCAGATCTTCAACGACCTCACCCATCATGGCGCCGCCATCAATGACCACAGGGTCATCGCAGGTTATGGCGCCTGCAAGGCTGATAACATCGGCAAAGCGCATTCCTACGGGCAACCAGGCGGTGAACGGGTGCTCCACCTCTCCGTGTACCGTAACCATGGTTCGGGTAACCGGCTGGCCTTCCGCAGCCCGCGCAATGTTCACAAGTGTCTCAACATTCTGAACCAGTACGCCGATATCCTTGGGCAGGCCGCCGGCCGGAATCCGGTTTCCGGTTATTTCGTAAACCAGTTCATATTCATCACCCGCCGGATACATATTGGGCATCAGCTTGAGCTCAATATTGGCGGGCAACATGGGTTTGATGTGTGCGATCGAATCCTTATGCTTCTCCTTGACTGCCAGAACACCCCGGCTTGCACCCGTCTGCTCCATCAGAAGCGCCATACCGCGAAGCAGGTCATCCGAGAACTGCTGGATAACCGTCTGGTCTTTGTACAGCAGCGGCTCGCATTCGGCACCGTTGGCAATGACCACATCAACCTGGGCCTGAATTTTTACGTAGGACGGAAAACCCGCACCACCGGCACCGACAACACCCGCATTTCTGACTTTTTCAACAAGTGAGTTCATGTCAGGACAACCACTCAGATATCGATTGGGTTGCTGGCCACGGCCAGGACTGCCTCCTCAAAGGCTTCACATGCTGCTCTGCAAGCTGCCTGGGTACCCGTCAGAAACCCGCCACCGTAGTTGGTTTCAGAAGGCGGGGAAAAGAAGGTAGCCACTTGAACACTGGCTGCTTTAAGCGCTGCATCCATACCGAACATGGCCTCCAGTGGCGGCGCAATCAGATAGGCCATTGAATCGCCCCGTTTTAACCCGCCTTCTTTGGAAAGATAGCCGCCTGTGGCGGATACCAGGTGGGCAAAGTATGCGATGCTGCCTTCTTCATTGGCGGAGTAAAAACAGGCTTCGTTCTCGATAACTTCCTGCGTGCGCCTGAGACCCGCGATAACATCGGCCGGCCCCGGCCCTGCGATGATGCCAATCACCTCACCGGATAACAGGCCTGAGGAATGGGCCGCGCCGGCGTAAAACGACCGGGCGTAGACCACATCCACCTGGGCTGCCTTGGTGGCCTCGTCCAGGGCTACGTAGGTAACATCGTCGCTGTCGCAGGTGATCATACCGATACAACGCTGCTCTTTTTTGAGGTTGAACTGTTTCATCATCCCGTCATCAACCGAGGCGATGACGCGAGTTGCCAGTACAGATGCTCTGATTTCATCCCGAACTGCCATGATGTTGCTCCTTTAAAAGGTTAGTCCGGAAAAACCACTATGAATTCCCGGATCAAGAATTCCGGAGGCCGGGCCTCACCGTTTAAGCGCTAAACCACTGGCCTTCTGCTCAAGCATTTTGCGCGTCAGATCAACGATCACTGCTGCCGCCTCTATTGGCGGTGTTCCGCCTCTGTGGATATTGGAAATAACCATGCGATCCGATTCCACTGTGGACTCGGTGGGCTTGTATACACAATAGCAGCTCAGGCTTTCGGACTGCCCAAGACCAGGTCTTTCTCCAATCAACAGAAGATTAGCTTCGGCCTGCAGCAAGCTGCCTATTTCGTCCTGGGCTTTCACCCGACCATAGCGCAAAAAGAAAGGCGTACCAACGCTAAAGCCCGCGCTCTCCAGCCCCTTCATAAGCGGCGGGATGATTTCCTCAAGGTTATTGGTGACAGCGTCTGTACTTAGCCCGTCAGAAATAACCACCTGCACCTGGGGCGATTTCTTGCAGCGCTCGCCAATGATTTTCTTCGCTTCATCGGAAAGCTTGCGGCCAAGGTCGGGGCGCCGGAGATATTCGCTCTTGTCTGTGACACGAGTCTGCACTTCCCAGAGATTCTGCTTTTCAAGCCACTCTGGTGTGACTTCCTTGACCACTGTGTCCTTGGAACGGGAGTGGTCCGCGAGAAAGCGCAGCAGCGACCGCGTGCGCGGCCTTGGGCCTGCGCGTCCCTGACACACCCGGGCCGCTGTCTGTTTGACCATTTCGCTGTTTACGGATTCGTTATGGGCATTTTCGATGCCATTCCAGTGCACGAATTTATCCAGGCTAAGATCCTCAAGCCCGGCTCCCTGGTCTTTCGATGCAGACTGCCTGCCGGCACTTTCTGTGGGCTTGTAGGCGGGTGGATTGTTTTGCGAAGACCCGCTGTTCTGGGGCTGTACACGTGTCACTTGCCCTGTCGGAACATTCTGTTCACCCAGCTCCCGCAACACTGAATTGACGATACTCTGAATTGTTTGCTCATCCATGGTTATCACCTCAATCAAAGAAGATGGATGGGTCGCCCGCACGGGCGGTGAGCTTGCCGTTTTCCATCAGCCCCATGGTTTCCATCCAGGCCTCGAACTCGGGAGCGGGACGGTAGCCCAGAAGCTGGCGGGCGGTAGCGACGTCGTGATAGCTGGTAGTCTGGTAATTCAGCATGATGTCATCACCCAGGGGTAAGGACATGGTGAAGTTACAGCCTGCGGCCGCCAACAAAGCAATCAGGTTTTCATTGGAGTTCTGGTCGGTTTCCGCATGGTTGGTGTAACAGGCGTCACAGCCCATGGAGATGCCGGTCAGCTTGCCCATGAAATGGTCCTCCAGCGCTGCCCGGGTTATTTGCTGATGATTAAACAGATATTCCGGCCCGATAAAGCCAACGACCGTGTTTACCATGTGCGGCTTGTAGCGTCGCGCCAGGCCATAGTTGCGGGCTTCAATGGTCAGCTGGTCCGCGCCATGGTGAGCGTTGGCGGATAACGCCGTGCCCTGACCGGTTTCAAAATACATCATATTGGAACCGGCCAGCTTGCAGTAATGCTTGCCCATTTCATAGGCTTCGTCCAGCAGTTCCACGGTGACACCGAACTCGTTGAGACCCTTTTCTGTTCCAGACAGGCTCTGGAACAGCAAGCCTCCGGGGGCGCCCTTCTCAAGGGCCGCCATCTGGTTGGATATATGGGCAAGCACACAACCCTGTGTTGGAATGTTCCATTTGTCGGTGGTTTCCTTGATCGCATTGAGAATGCGCAGCGTGTTCTCTACCGACTCGGTAACCGGGTTGACGCCAATGACCGCATCACCACAGCCATAGGTCAGCCCCTCGTATACCTGCACCATTATGCTGTCAATATCATCCCGGGTATCGTTTGGCTGCAAACGGGCGGAGAAGGTTCCGGGGGTGCCAATGGTGCAGTTTGCTTTGGAAATCACGTAGAGCTTCTTGGCGCCTACCATAAGATCGCCGTTCGAACATATCTTGCACACGGCAGCGACCATTTCGGCTGTCAAACCCTTGCGCAGCCGTTCATAGTCTTCCCGGGTGGGCACATCAGACAATATGTACTCCCTTAGTTCACTGACAGTCCAGTGTTTGATATCGTCGTAGGACGCTCTGTTGATCCCATCCTGAATAACCCGGGTTACGGCATCCTCCTCGTAGGGAACAATCGGATTTTCCCGCAAGGTTTCGAGGCGCATTTCGCTCAATACCTGTTTTGCGGCCACACGCTCCTGGGCGCTTTCTGCAGCAACGCCGGCCAGCACATCACCGGAGCGAAGCTCGTTGGCTTTTGCAAGCACATCTTTTACGTCTCGGAACTGGTATACCTGTCCGAACAATGTTGTTTTCAAGTTCATGGAAAACCTCCCCTCTATGCAGGAAATGCCAGCGATTTGATGGTTAATGGCACAACTTCCCCGCCAAAAAAGCTTTCGCCGATATCAATATAGTCACCGGCAACGGCACGCACTTCATCAATCACCAAAAGCTTCTGGGGCTCGATCAGGGGCTGCAACTCCATGCCCAGTACCTTGCCCAGATCATTTTCGGTAACGATAATCACAGGTGCACGGCTGTTGCCGTGCTGTTGGTAATACTGCGCAATTTCCCTCGCGCTGTGATTCACAACCCGGTAGCTCATGGGCATACTGCCGCCCAGTGAGACCGCGTACTGATCCTCGCGCAGATTCAGGTCCATTCGCTTTGCGGCTTCAACAATCAGATCGCAAAGCGGTGGCTGATCCGTTTTTTCCCAGTCAACGTCCGGCTCCACCACGGGTATGTTGCGCATGGGTAAGGCTTCGGGATTGAGCCAGATGGAGCTTCCGGACAGCGACATGGAATAAGCCCCGGCGCCAATCACAGTGGCCTGCTGGGTTTGCACAGGCTCACGCACATTCATCGCCGCCAGGGTCGGGTGCTTTAACAGCGCTCCGGCCAGCAGCACGCCCATGTCCTGCCACAGAAAAGGATCCAGCTCTTCCTTACGCAGGCGATAATAGCTGTTGCCCACACCACCACTGATAAAGACCGCGTCAAACTCGCCCGGGCCCTTCAGGTTTGGCGTCATCATCAGCTTGTCCCCCAAAACGGAGCGGTTGCCGACAATTTCATCCACAATCAATTGGGCCATGCAGTTGGCGATCTTTCTGAGATGATCAATGCTGAGCCGGGAAGCAGGTAGCGCTTCCCGAAACATGTACTCGATAACCTGCCTGGCTGGCTCCCGGATAACCGTGACCTTGCCGGAGCGGTCGGTTTTAACAAGGTTGCCGCCAATATTGATGCATGCGGTATCCTCCACATGACCGCTGTGAAACACCACGTAATTGCTGGTGCCACCGCCAATATCAATATTCAGTACCCGGGCGTGGTTGCGTTTGGAGTATTCACCGGCACCACTGCCCTTGCCTGCAATTACCGATTCCAGATTGGGCCCGGCAGTGGCCACCACGAAGTCACCCAGGCGGTCGGCCAGCCCCATCACGGTATCCCTGGCGTTTTTAACCTTGGATGTTTCGCCGGTAATGATGATGGCGCCGGTTTCAATGTCGCTCAGCTTGACGTCGGCTGCAGCAAACTGGTCGTCGATAAACCGCTGCAGCATGGCCACATCCACTGTGCCATCCTCCTGCAGGGGTGTGGGGCTGACCGGGCTCTGGTAGAAAATATCCCGTTCCACAAACTCATACCGGGGCACCTGGGTTACAGGCGCCCGGTTAACCATGGTGAGCCGGGAAAAGATCACCTGGGTTGTGGTGGTGCCGATATCGATACCGACACTGTGTACGGTTTTTCTGTTCACAGTTTCTCTTCCGCCACCTCTGAAGTGGACAGGTCCGGCCCCGGCTTACCGTGCTTTTCGATAGACGCAATCATCCGGTTGGCGAGCAGCATGGCGAACATAACCGCGGTGATACCACCGACAAGCTTGCCGATGATAACCGCCATGATCATGTCCGGCTTGTTGGCAGCAGTAAAGCCAAGGTGGTCCCCAAAGGTAAATGCAGCGCTCACAGCAAAAGCAGAGCAAAGAATCTTGCCGCGGCTGTCCATATCCTTCATTACCTGGAACATGGGAATGTTGTTGGCCAGGGTTGCGATCAGGCCGGTAGCGGCTGTCGGGTTTACATTCAGCACACCACCCATCTTCAACAAGGGCTTTTCAAACCAGCGGGTCAACAACAGCACCATCGGATAGGCACCCAACAGGATGATCGCGATGGAGCCAATGACCTCTATGGCCCGCATATCAACACCCGGCTCATCACCCTCGGTCATGAAAATCGGGTCCATACCGGGGATCAGGGTTATGCCCAGTGTGGTTTTCAGCACCGCAGCTGCAAGGCCAATGGTGATAAACGCCACCAGGAACTTTGAAAAAATTGAAAAACCACCGATCATCTTTTCGGGCATAAACCAAAGGCCGGCAGCAATAAGCGCAGACACGATAATCACCGGTATCAGGTTCATGAAAATCAGTGGCAGGTTGAACTGTATCGCCTCATTCGTACCGGGTATCAGAACCGTGGAAGCCATGGCCGCAAAGCCGCCTGCAATACAGCCCAGTGGAATAGTCACAATACCTGCAAGCACACCGGAGGCAAGATAGGGACGATCCTGTTCCTTGATGATGCCGACGGCAACGGGGATGGTGAATACAATGGTCGGGCCCATCATGGCGCCCAGAATCAGGCCCGCGTACATCCAGGCACCGTAGTTGATGGTGCCATCAGCGGCCGTGGCCATTTCCTTCGCCAGGAAGTAACCACCCATATCGTTGGCCAGAAGCGTGGTTGCGAACATGGCGGGATCCGCGCCCAGGAAGGTATAGATAGGTACCACGATGGGCGACAGTATTTTGGCCAGTACCGGCGCCATGGCGATAATACCGACCATCGCCAGGGCAAGTGCCCCCATGGCCTGAAAGCCTTCTTCGAATTCGTTACCGGCGCCGGTTATCGACCGCCCTACCCCGCGAAGCCCCAGTTTGCCGAGCACCGGTTCTGAGCCACCGAATTGCATGAATATACGATCCAGGGCACCGATAACCATGAAGGTCATCATGATGTAAAGAATAATCTGGTTTAGCATTTCCATAACCGTTTCTCCGCCTTCGAGCACAGGGTTGGTTCAATTTTTTTCTTTGGTACTGCAAGCCTCTTCAAGTAGTTGCACTATGTCCGTTTGGGTAACGTCTCTTGGGTTGTCCCGGATGCACACATCCGCCAGGGCACCGGTTGCGATGTCAGCAAAGTCATCCCTGTGGATGCTGGTTCCCGCAAGGCTTCCGGGCAAGCCAATATCACAAAGCAGTTGCCGGACTGCCGCAATGGACGCCATGCACTGCTCACGTTCTGTCATTCCCGAGTGAGTTACGCCCAGCATGTGGGCTATGGCGGCGTACTGCCGCTGACACACCAGGGCGTTGAATTTCATGACATAAGGAAGAAGGATCCCATTGGCAATGCCATGGGCGAGCTGGTAGCGGGCTCCGATCTGATGTGAAATGGCGTGCACAAGGCCGAGCCCGGAATTACTGAAGGCGAGACCCGCTTTATAGGCGGCGGTCGCCATGGTCAGTCGCGCTGCCATATCACCACTGTTACCCACCACCACAGGTAAGGCTTCGGCAATGCTCTGCACCGCACAGATAGCCAGCGCTTTTGCCAGCGGATGGGAACTGCGCGCGGCATAGGCTTCAATGGCGTGGGTCAGTGCATCAATCCCGGTGGCCGCGGTCACCAGAGGCGGCAGATTCAGCATCAGGGCAGGATCAACGATGGCGAGATCCGGCATCAGATCTACCTCTTTGATCACGAATTTGTGCTGCCGGTCAGCGCACATGATCACGCTGATGTCGGTTACTTCCGATCCTGTGCCCGCAGTTGTCGGGACAGCCCCCAAACCGATAGTCCGGCGGCCTGAAAATCCTGGCTCTGCCATTTCCTGCAAACTGCTCTTACAGCTTCCTGCCAGCGCAATGGCCTTGGCGGCATCGATTGCGGACCCGCCACCAAAACCCAGTACAAAATCTGCACGATTGCGAGCCACGAGCTCTGTTGCAGTAGCGACCACCGTTTCATCAGGTTCGCGGGTAATACCGGGATATAGCGTAAGTTCGATACCTGCCCGCTCCAGGCTCCGCTCCATGCTCCGCATCAGACCTTTTTCATGTACCACGCGGTCGGCCACCACCAGCACATGAGATACACCGAGGTGGCGGAGCATCTCGCCAATTCTCAGAATCGCCCCCTCGCCCATCAATGTCTGGCGCGGTGCATTGAAATTGAACAGACCTCGTGGCGTCAGTTCGTCTACCGTGTGGGTAACGACATTTTCGATCAACGCATTATCCAGGGACTGCTCAATGGTTTTCATATCAGCCGACCCTCTCTTCGCAGGGCTTGGAAACCTGCGAATAGGTAGCTATGGCGAGGGGTGTGAGGTACAGAGGGTGTGATGGCATCACAATGTCAATACCGGGAAACTCTGCTGCAAAAACCTCAAGAAACCCGGGAAGCGCGCAGGAACCACCAGTGAGATAGATGGCCGGCACCTCATGGCCTGCAATATGGCCATGAACGATATCTGCCATCTTCGCAATCACCGGCGACGCCAGCCGGCATAAAGCGAGATCTTTGCTGGTGCGTTTCATCTCTTCGGCTTCTTCATAGGGCATACCGAAGTGCCCGGCCAGCGCCAGCGTGATATGCCGCCCTCCCGTAGCGTCATCCCTTGAGCATACAACCCGGCCCTGCTCTATAATGGCGGTGCCTGTGGTTCCACCACCAATATCGACCACCGCTGCGTGGTCGAGTTGCAGAAGCTGGGCAACACTGCTTGGCTCATCAATAACGCCGGCCACTTCCAGGCCAGCGGCTTCAATAACGTTGGTCGAAATACGTGAATCGGTACCGGGCGGAAAAGACGTGGTAACCCGCTCTATGGAAATACCCAGCCTGGCGCCCGCCCGCCTGATCTGTTCCCGGACGATCTGGCTGGCGCCAAAGAAATCCACCACTACCCCGTCACGAACAACATTGGCCCAGTCCATGTAGCCGGCCAGAGGGTTACCGGCTGCATCCAGTACAATGGTCTGAATATCAGCGGTGCCCAGATCCACGCCCACTCTGAACTCCCCCTGAAAAGGCGCCTCGGTATCCTTGTTAATCAGGCCGGCAGTCTTCTTCAGTAATCGGTTGACCTCGGCCATTGTCCTGCTCATTACGCTCTCCTTTCACACAATCCGGAACGAATCCACCAGAGTGCAACGCCGTTTGCGCACAAAGGTGCTGGCGTTGGTTACACCTTCGCCGGTGGGAGTTGATATCGTCATGGATGTCCAGCCCTCTCCCCCTGCCCCCAGCCCGGCGAGGCAGGGGCCATTTTTTACAAACAGGCTGCAGTTGATTTCCAGCGCCATGCGGGAGAGGTTGTCGATATTGCGGGAATGCATGGCCGCGGTGTGACGGTTGCCGGCTTCCAGCTCTACTGCCCAGTCGATCGCCTGGTCTGCATCTTTGACGCGGATCAGCGATATAACCGGGAGCATCATCTCGGTGGTAGCAAAAGCGTGATCCCGTGCTGTCTCTGTAACAAGCAGCCGTGTTCCTGCGGGGACACTGAAGCCTGCTGCGGCCGCGATTTTTTCTGCGTCGCGCCCCACCCACTCCGGTTTGGGGCGCGGATTCGGGCCCGGGTAACCCGCGAGTACAAGCCTGGCGACTGCATCCGCCTGATCGGCACTGATCTCCGCCGCACCGTGCCGGCACATGGACTCCTTCAGTTTCGTAGCAATCGACTCTACGGCGACAATCTCTTTTTCATCGACGCAAACGATGTTGTTATCAAACGAGGCACCCTGCACGATACTGATGGCAGCGCGTTCAATATCAGCCGTTTCATCCACCACCACGGGTGGATTACCCGGGCCCGCAGCAATCAGGCGCTTGTCGGTGACTTTTCGGGCGGCGTTCACCACCGCCTCGCCGCCAGTAATGGTAAGCAGATTGATGCCGGGGAAGCTGAATAACCGTGTGGCTGCCTCAATCGTGGGATCTTCCACACAGGTTACGAGATTGGCAGGCCCGCCCGCGCTTACAGAGGCGCGATTAATCAACTGAATCGTACGCTGGGAGACCGCCTTGGCTGCGGGGTGCGGTGAAAACACCACCGAATTACCGCCCGCGATCATGCTGATCGCGTTATTCAGGATGGTTGCAGACGGGTTGGTTGAGGGCGTAACGGAGGCAATTGCACCCCAGGGGGCGTTCTCAACCAGTGACAGCCCGTGATCACCGGTAACCGCCATAGGCACTACGGCTTCAATACCCGGTGTTTTATCCAGAACCAGTTGGTGTTTGCGTATTTTGTCGTCTACCCGGCCGAACCCTGTCTCCTGCACCGCAAGCTCGGACAGTTCCCGTATGTGCTCCCCCCCGCTGCGCCGGATAGCCTTGATGATCGCTTCTCTCTGCGCCATCGATCTCAGCTTTTTATGGGCGGCCTGAGCCGCCGCCACGGCATCATCAAGGGTCTTGAAAACACCGTAACTTTCACCGTCGCGCTGCGGAGCGTGCAACTGCTCGATAACGCGGCGGACGATGGACTCAATCTGCTGTGCATCCATCTGCATATCCAGTCTCCCCTCTGGCTGCCCTGTTGTTACCTGTGGCAACCCCAAAAAGTGGCCTAATAGTTTCTCTGGTACTTCTGAAACCAGGTTTTCGAGCCACTGGTAACTTCATCGATGATACCCACGATGCTCAGGTCAACAGGTGCCTGGCCGGTGCCATCCACAGACATCCGGGCGGAGCTGCCACTAACCACCAGTACCCATTCACCTTCCCCCGCGCCCAGCCGGTCAGCTGCCACCAAAACTGAGCTTTCTTCCTTTCCGTCCTGATCGATAAACTTAACCAAGGCCAGCTTATCCATCCCCAGACGGTCGCTGCGGACAGTAGCAACGACTTGGCCAATTACTTTTGCAAGTCTCATGGGATGTCTTCCAAATCAGTTAACCCTGGCCCTATGTTTTCTTACCCTGAGCCGGCTTTTCCGGCTCCGCTGGCTTTTTCGGCAGGATCGGGAAAATGGATTCCAGATCTGCGTGTGGCCGTGGGATGACATGGACCGCTATCAGCTCTCCCAGCCTCTGTGCTGCCGCTGCTCCGGCATCCGTAGCCGCTTTACAGGCAGCTACGTCGCCTCTGACCAGGGCGGTAACGTAGCCATGGCCAATCTGCTCATAACCCACCAGTTCTACCCTGGCGGCTTTAACCATGGCATCAGAAGCTTCTATAAGAGCTGTCAGACCTCTGGTTTCAATAATGCCTAATGCTTCCATCATGCTCGTACCCTCATGCCGTGTAGCTTGTTCTGAAGCCTGCTTCCAGACTGCGTTCATCTGCATAAACCCTTTCCGGTGTCAGTCGACTGCCACAAGAGCCAGATCAGGACTGCCCGGAAGGTGTGATCGGGAAAATGGCCTCCAGATCTCCGTGTGGACGCGGAATCACGTGCACCGCCACCAGTTCGCCAATTCTCTGGGCAGCCGCAGCACCGGCATCTGTTGCCGCTTTGCAGGCTGCCACATCACCTCTGACCATTGCGGTTACCAAACCGCTACCAATCTGCTTGTAGCCAACGAGCTGAACCCTGGCGGCCTTGACCATTGCGTCAGACGCTTCGATCAGTGCTGTCAGACCTTTTGTTTCAATAATTCCAAGTGCTTCATTCATGGTTAATTCTCCTCAGGGTGTTACTACTCTTTGTTTCCCAGGCACGACGCCACTATGGCTACATCGACGATATCATCGGCGGTACAACCTCGTGACAGGTCATGCATTGGTTTTGCCAATCCTTCCAGTACCGGACCCAACGCCATGTAGTTACACAGGCGCTGGGCAACCTTGTAAGCGATATTTCCCGCCTCCAGCGAAGGAAATATCAGAACATTGGAGTTACCTTTCAGCGGGCTTTCAGGCGCTTTTTTCAAGGCAACCGAAGGCACCACCGCTGCGTCAAACTGCAGTTCACCATCAATAACAAGTGACGGCTCCCTGGCTTTGGCCAGTTCAAACGCCTCTCTTATGCGCCGGGCTGCCGGGTGCTGGGAGCTGCCCTTGGTAGAGAATGACAAAAGTGCTACCCGGGCTTGCTCGCCGGTAAGCGCCTCAAAGGCGCGTGCAGAATCGATGGCAATGTCGGCAAGCTGCTCTATTGTGGGTTCGGGTATAACACCTGCGTCTGCAAACAGCCGGAAGTCCCCACCATCGGCGGAGGACATCAGAAAAAACGAGGACACGGTTTTATGGCCGCCCTCAACACCAATCACTTTGATCGCTGCACGGATAACATCACCACTGGTTGAGATGTTTCCCGCGATGCAGATGTCTGCATGTCCAAGCTTGACCATCATGGCACCGAAATACAGCGGATCAGTCATCAGCCTGTGACCTTCATCGCGGCTCATCGCCTCGTTTTCGGCAAGGTGCGTACTGACAAAAGAATCCCGCCAGGCCGAATGCGCCGGGTCCACAATAGAAAAACAGGGTACGGCAACCCCTGCGTTGTGGGCGTAATCACGAATCTCGAAAGGGTTACCCAGCAAAACGGGTTTTGCCAGGCCCCGCTGTTGCAGCTCGTTAGCCGCATGCAATACCCTCACGTCCAGGGCATCGGGGAAAACAATGCGCTTGGGCGCCTTGCGACAAGCGTTCCGGCACTTTTCGATAACCGGGATCATGAAATCCCTCCCAGATCCGGAAGCGATCCGGTTGACTCAACCACCAGCGTCATCAGCATCAGAACGTAAAGTGCGCTACTCAGCCGGTTCAGGCCCTGGACAATATCCGGCCTGGTGATATCAAAACTGTCTGTCTGGAAGGTTCGGCAAGCCTCGACTTCGGCCTCCCGTGCAATAGCCCTGAGTACATTAATCAGGGACACATTCGGCCCGTGCTTCAGCTCCGGGACAATGTGGTCGTGACCGAGATATTTCAGGGGGTTATGGGAGATACGGTGAATGGTTTCGTCCGCCAGATCACCCATGCTGATTTCCGGCTGGGCGTCGCCAGTGACTTCACTGCGCAGGAGGTTACCCATAAAAGACCGCAGATCTGCCAGTGCATGCTGTAAAGCCGGATACTTTTCGAAGTTGGCGGCAAACTGGGTCTGCACCCATACCGTCTGGGAAATAAGCGTATCGAGCTTGCCACGCAGTGCGATCCTGGGGTGTGTCTTGGGCACCAGTTTTTCACCATCCAGCAGCGTTAATAGCTGGGTTTTCTTTTCAACCTGGCTGTTACAGAGGGCACATGCATTACCCGGGCGCTTGTTGGCACTGGTGAGAGGATGCACAGACGCTTTCTGGCTGGCGCCGGCCCCGGACTCGTCGGGGAGAAAAACCCGGCCATCATCGCCAATATACTTGACCCGGATTTTGCGCTCGGCCAGGAGCTGGCTTGCCGACGGTGTGAGGCGGGAGCCCTGGGGCAGGTGCACTTCGCTGCCATGGGCAAGGCCGAACTCGTGCCGTAAACTGGTTTCTGTGATCCAGGAAGGCATTGTTACAACCCCTTCTTATTGCGCGGACCAGTCCGCCGGATAGGTCACATACACAAACCGCACTTTTCCGGGCGACCCGAATTCGATCGCCGCGCCCTTGGGTATGAAAAACACATCCCCGGGCTTACCGACATGGGTCTTGTTGCCGCAGGTAATGTGCAGTTCGCCTTCCAGAACCACATCAATCTCGTCGTAGTTCAGTGTCCATGGAAAACTGCAGTTTTCCCACTGCATGTAACCGGCTGCTATGGAACTGTTGTCGGCAGAGCCAATTACATCGATAAGCCCGACCGGCTTGCCGCGTGCGCCCTCGAACCTGCCGGGCTTGACCGAGTTACCACGCACAAGCACCACCCCGTTGGGGGCTGTCTCGCGCTTACAGGAGGGGCCCTCCGCATCCTGGTGCTGCAGTTCTTTCAGGGCTTTCTCGATGAGCTGATCGAGCAGGCTGGAATTCTGGTGCGCGGCAGGCAGCTTGGCCCTCACGGCCTTTTTGATGGCCTGCAGGCTCTCAGGTTGGTTGCCAGCCCCGGGCGAGTGTTTTTTCCGGGGTTCATGGCCAACCGGAGCATCAACAATTTTCAGCCCCAGTTTTTTTGCAACATCGCGCGCTTCCGGTGTAATGATTGTGCGCTTCGGGCAAACCTCTACCGAGGCTTGTCCGCTGCGATGAAGCTCCTTGATTGTCTCAGCCGTTAACAGAGATTTCATAATCCGGCCCCTATCAAACCTGTATCAGAACCCGTTTTCGCCAACGTCTGCCAGCTCGGCGTGCTTGTCGTTGGCACCAATGTTCGAATCCGGTGTTTGCAGACCGATCAGAAACGATCGCAAACGGTCAACGCCCTCTCCTGTTTTCGTTGAGGTCAGGAAATACGGTGGTGGGATATTGTGTTCTGCCATCACACGACAGGCAGCTGCGGTGTCTGCGTCCGGCAAGTCTGTCTTACTGACGACTCCGACAACACGCTTGTTGGGATAGACATGCAGCAGACCGGGCGGCAGGGAGAAAGCCCTGCTGTTAGCAGGCTGCAGGTAAACTATCGTGTCAATCTCGGCAATTGTGGAAAGCAAGGCGCCGTAATACGCCGGGCGATTCACAAATTCACCGGGAGTATCTACGACATGGCTGGGGTGAAAAACAACAGCCTGGGTTTTCAGGACTTCTTCATCAGATTGCAGTAAGGCCAGGGTAAGCGCTGTTTTTCCACAGCCCACATCACCAACAAGGGCAAAATTCGCCAGATCCGGGTGCAAAAATCCCTCGCTCACGTCCTCGTCGCCTGACATACCCTGTACCCCAATGAAGACTCCAATGTGGAGAGGATGGCGGTGAGCGCTTCTTCGACTGAGCCTATACTGCCGGTGAGCACAAGAGCGCCCGAAAAACGATCCAGAAATCCTATTCTTACCGATGCAAACTTGGTTGCTATGTCTCCGGCAATAATGGCCGTCTCGCCGGGCGTCAGCGTAAGAATGCCGACTGCCTCTACGTGTTCCACCCCGACTTTCTGGCACAACTCCTCGGTAGGGTTGGCAAGCAAGTGCGCCAGCGTGACCTGTTTGCCCGGAACGTATTCCTGAATAATCCGTTCAATCTCGGCCGACTTACCAGAACCGATCACAGACACTATAAAATGCCCCGCTTTTTTGGCGCTCGAATAATCAATAAAGCCAGGATAAATCTGGACACACGTTCAGGTTAGACCAGTATTATTTTTATGCCAGTCAATCTTCAATCATACTGATACTAAGTTGACGCTGGTCAAAGAGAAGTTGCAGCTTGCAAGAATGTTGCGAACCGGGGGCGAGAAGCCAGGCTCAGGCAAGCGAAAGGAAGGGGGGAAGAGTGGTACGAAACACACCGACAAAAAAGGGCTGCATCTCTGCAACCCTTTTTTGTCGTTAAAGCTCTTTGAGTTTTCAAACTACAAATATGGTGGGTCGTGATGGATTCGAACCATCGACCAATTGGTTAAAAGCCAACTGCTCTACCAACTGAGCTAACGACCCAAAACTGGTGATCAGCGCATGTACCCTGATCGATTCCAGAGCGGCTCAGCAACTGCCCCGGAACATCGAATATGGTGGGTCGTGATGGATTCGAACCATCGACCAATTGGTTAAAAGCCAACTGCTCTACCAACTGAGCTAACGACCCAAGCGAGGCGCATATAGTAATGATTTTTACTGGACGATCAACCCTTTCGCGCCATGTTTTTTAAAAAAATTGCCAAACCCCGGCGTTCAGTCCTGCCCTGAGTCCAGAAATTTTCTGGCAAGCCTGGCGGCTTCGCTCTCCGGATAGTCAGCCAGAACCTGTTCCATCTGCCGGCGGGCCTCGGAGTTTTTATCAAGCCGGGCAAGCGTAATACCCAGTTTGTAGAGCGCATCCGGGGCTTTGCGGTGATCCGCATAGCGGGTCGCGACAATGGAGAATGCCTGGCGAGCCTGCTCAAGCTGAGGCTTTACAAGGTAAACTTCACCTAACCAGTAGTAAGCATTCACCGTCAGATCCCCTTCGGGATACTTGTCTATAAATTCATAAAGAGCGCTGATGGCCTGATCGTATTTTTTCTGGTTATGAATCAGATCCTGAATGGCTTTATAGGCTTTGCGCTCTTCCGCGTCGGGCTGACGATATTCCCGTATTTCGGCAGCGCGCTTCTCCTTGCCCGCCTCCTCGCCTGGCGTCTCTGCAGCCTGGGGCCTGGCGGCAAGCTTTTCTGAAAGATCGAGTATCCTCTGGTCCAGATCTATGTAACGATCCCGGCCCTGATCCTGCAGGCGCTTGATGAGATGCCTCTGCTCTTCTGTTTCGCCCTGCAGCCGCCGGACTTCACTCTGGAGTTGCTGGATCATGTAGAAAAGCTCAGATGTCGCCTGGCTGGAACTGGCGTTGCGCTGGGCTTCTGAAGCACTGTTCTGGAAAGCAGGAGTAGATGATTGCGCCAGAGTTATTTCCGCTTGCCCTAAAGCAAGCGGAAACATCACTGCCGCCATGAGCTGTTTTCTCATGGGCTTAACCTGATGTTGTGTGTGCGTTTACTCGAATACGAGCTCCACACGGCGGTTTTGCGCCCACGCACTCTCTGATGAGCCCATTACCGCCGGCTTCTCTTCACCATAGCTTACGGTTTCCATCTGGCCCCGTGAAGCACCATTTACAATCAGGAAGCGCTGAACGGCGTTGGCACGGCGTTCACCCAGTGCCAGGTTATATTCCTTGGATCCACGCTCATCAGCGTGCCCTTCAAGGCGCACATTCTGGCGGGGGTTATCAGCCAGATAACGGGCGTGAGCCATAAGCACATCACGAGCCTCGGGCTTGATTTCCGAGGTATCAAAATCGAAATAGAAGGTGGTGATATCCCGCAGAGCTTCCTGCTCAGCCTGCTTCCGGGCTTGCATGCGCTCTTCTTCAGTCATTGCAGACGAGGAAATACCGCCCTGGTCATCACCGCCATACACGGTAGAGCCGCCGTCCTGATCGATGGCTGCAACGTCAGAATCGTAGCCGCCTTCGTCCATACTCTCGCCCGTAGTACTACAGCCGGCAAAAAGGCCTGCGGAGAACAAAAGAGCAATTACTTTGGTTTGCGCTGACAACTTCATGATTCATTCCTTTCCGTTGATTGACTTGAACTTCTGTTTTCCGATGAATGGTTGGACATTCATCTACTACCGAACAATAGGCCCCCAGGCAGGGTCACGAACATCACCCTCTGAAGCCGGCAGGCTGTATGCCGCCCCGCCATCTGCAGAAACAACGGTCAATACGCTTTCACCATTGTGTTTGGTGGCATAGATCAGCATACGACCGTTTGGTGACACGCTTGGGGTCTCATCGGATTCCGTGCGCGTGAGGATGGTTTCCTCATCGTTTTTCAGGTTAGTGCGTGCAATATGAAACGCCTGATCCCGTTGATGGACGTAATACACGTAGTTACCTGTGTTGTCCGGGCGCGGGCGAGCGTTGTAACGGCTGCCGAATGTGATCCGGCGCGGCTCGGCACCAGGCTTTGCCATATAGTATATCTGCGGGCCACCGGAGCGGTCCGATGTGAAGAATATCCCCTTGCCTTCGCTGTCCCATACCGCCTCGGTATCAATGGCCCAGTGATTGGTAAGCTTTGTCACCTTCCGGGACTGAAGATTCATCTGGTAGATTTCAGCATTACCATCTTTTGACAGAGTCATCAGCAGGGATTGCCCATCCGCCGACCAGGCAGGTGCCGAGTTCAGACCCGGAAAATCCGCTACTTTTGTGCGCTGGCCGGTACTGAGTTCGTGTACAAAAATAACGGGTTTACCGGTTTCGAATGACACATAGGCCAGCTTCTTTCCATCCGGAGACCAGGCCGGGGACAAAATCGGTTCCTTACTCTGAAGCCGTACCCTGGCCCGCTTTCCATCGATATCACTGACCTCCAGGCGGTAACGGGGTTCTCCGTTACTCATATCAAGCGTGACGTATGCAAGCTTGGTGGAAAATGCCCCTTTAACGCCCGTGATCGCCTCGTAGACCTTGTCACTTACATGGTGGGCCAGCGAGCGCATATTGGAGGCCGGGGCTGCAGCCGTTTCACCCAGGATTCGCTCTTCCCGGTTGACATCAAACAGCTCGTAACGCGCCTGTATGCGATCCCCTTCGCGGGTGAGTTCGCCGACCAGCACATATCGCTGGCCGAGTAAACGCCAGTCCCGGAAGTACACCTCGGAGCGCCGGGAGGGAAGACTCAGCATTTTCTCCGGAGGCAGGGGCCGGAACTCGCCACTCATGGCCAGGTCTGCCTGTACGATGCTACTGAGTTTGTCGCCTGCGGGCATGTTGCCATTCTCGGCAAACGGCACTACGGAAACCGGAATTGCCGAGTCCGCGCCTTCGGTAATACGGATCAGCAGTTCGGCCTGAGCGCTGGTAGCTGCCACAAGCATCAGGGCGACCGCCGCAAAAGTAGCCCTTAACAGGCTGAACGAAATTTTCTGCTTCATGGTGTTACCCGCATCCTTATCTCAATCTTCGGGGATTGAACTCGATCGTGAACTGGCGGAAATAGGTTTCAAACGTATCCCGCTCAGACGGTACCGGATACCGGTTCAAAGACTTTACTGCGCCCAGCGCCGAGTTATCAAACGCCGTATTGCCACTGCTGGCGATCAGTTTTACTCCGGCCAGCTCACCAGTTGGCAGCAGGGTTATCTGCAGGCGAGCCGTCATTTCTTCCGTTGCTGAGGACGGTGGATACCAGGCCTGGCTCAAACGCTCACGAATCAGTGCCTGATATTTCTCGGTCTCCGACAACATCTGAGCCTGCCTGGCTTTGGCCGCTGCGGCCTGCTCTATGCGGCGCGCCTCTTCTGCCCGGGCTTTTCTCGCCTGTTCCGCCTGAGCTTCCAATTGCTGCTCCCGGAGTCGTCGCTCTGCCTCCAGGCGCTTGCGCTCAGCTTCCTTGCGAGCCTCTTCCTCTTTCTTCCTGCGCTCGGCTTCTTCACGTTTGCGCTGTTCTTCCTGGCGCCGCTTTTCTTCCTCGGCCTTGCGCTTGGCCTCCTGCTGCCGCCGTTTCTCTGCCTCCGCCTCTGCTTTACGACGTTCGCGTTCTTTCGCTTCAGCTTCCGCTTTCTGGCGCGCCGCTTCCGCTTCACGGGCTTTTTGCGCTTTCAGCTCTTCCGCCTTTGCCTGCTCGCGTTTGCGCTTCTGCTCCTCAGCTTTGCGCTCGGCCTCTTCGCGTTTTTTCTGCTCAGCAGCCTTGCGGGCCTCTTCCTCTTTCTGGCGCTTTTGCAATTCTGCCTGCTTCTGTTTTTCCAGCTCTTTGCGTTCCTGCTCTTTGTCCGGCTGATCTACCGGCTCGACAACCGGGCTTGGTTCCGGTTTCTGCTGGGTAATAAGGCGTGCAGAAATGCTGCTGGGAGGCGGTTCATGAGTAGGAGATGACCACGACCAGCCCGCCAGAGCCACACCGGCAATAAGCAGGTGCAAAGCTACCGAGAGTGCAACTGGCGATTTCCAGGGCGGCACTCCGGCACTGGTGTATTCCCGTTCCTGACCTGTCACAACCATTCCGCCTGCACTGATCTCACGTTTCGTCCGGTGCGGTATCGGTAATCAAACCGATACTGGTCGCCCCCGCACCCTGAAGAGCCGCCATCAAACGAACCACAGTGCCGTAATCAACGTTTTCATCCCCGCGCACGAGGATATCGCCGGACGTTCTCTGAGACAGGATTTTTGCCACCTGCTGGCGCACTTCCGACAGTGGCATGGGGTCGCTGCCCTTGTCACCCACTTCCACGTAATAGGCGCCGTTGGAATCTACGGATACGATGATGGATTCCACATTTTTATCCGGCTGAATCGGATCTGATGCCGTCTCTGGAAGATCCACCTTGACGCCCTGGGTAAGCATGGGCGCGGTAACCATAAAAATGATCAGCAGTACCAGCATCACATCGATGTAAGGCACCACATTGATTTCCGACATCGGTTTACGCCGCTGTTCGGGCATCATCCCCATACCTTTCATAGCGGTGTGCTCCGGCTGTTAATAACATTCAGGGTCATCACGCTGCGCTCTTCTCACCGCTGTGAACACGTCGATGCAGAATGCTGGAAAATTCATCTGCAAAGGTTTCGTAGTTCTTCAGAAGTGCATCCGATTTGGCCGAGAACCGGTTATAGGCAACCACTGCCGGGATGGCCGCGAACAGGCCCATGGCCGTTGCAATCAGCGCTTCCGAAATACCGGGGGCAACCGTTGCCAGTGTGGCCTGCTGAACCTGGGCCAGGCCACGAAACGAATTCATGATGCCCCAGACAGTACCGAACAGGCCCACGTAAGGGCTGGTGGAACCTACCGTGGCAAGAAAAGGCAAATGCATTTCCAGGCGCTCCTGTTCCCGGGAAAAGGCAACCCGCATGGCTCGCTGCGTGCCCTCCATGACGGCGTCCGCATCACGGCTTTGCTGGCGTAACCGGGAGAACTCCTTGAAGCCGGCACGAAACAGGGCTTCCATACCCGAGAAAGGCGTCGGCTCGGCATTGACTTCCCGATAGAGTTGCCCGAGATCCATGCCAGACCAGAAACGCTCCTCGAAAGCCAGTTGCGCCTGCCGGGCTTTACGGAATACCTGCAAACGCTGAAAAATAAGTGCCCAGGACACCACCGATGCGGCAGCAAGTAACAACATCACCAGTTGCACCAAGACACCGGCGTTTGCAATCAGACTCCAGACTGACAGTTCCGAATCCACCACTTACTCCTGGGTTATTTCATGTTGTGTTTGGTTTTTGCCCTGAAGATGCCGGACGTTACGCTCCAGCAACTCCCGCATATTTTCCGGCAAACGCCTCGGGCGACCGCTATCAAGGGCTATACAGGCTACTATTACATTCGCATCACACAAGTGCTTGCTGTCCCGTGTTCTTACAACCCGCTGCCGGAATTCCATCCATACCCGCCCGAAGGCCACTGGCTCCGCAGTCACCGTAAGCTCATCGTCCAGCATGGCCGGTGCTGCGTAATGAATCGACAAGCGCTGAACAACATAGCTTATGTTATCCGCCATTCCGGCCCGGAGCCCCACCCCGCAACTCCGTACCCATTCGGTGCGGGCGCGCTCCATGTAATGCAGGTATCGCGCATGAAACACGATACCGCCGGCATCGGTATCTTCAATATAAACCCGAACCGGCCAGTGGAAGTCCGCGCCTGCACTCTCGCTCAAAGCGCGTCTCCTTCCGGGCCCGCGGCTTGCCTGGCGATACCGAAATGCTGATACGCATGGGATGTCACCATACGACCCCGGGGTGTGCGCACCATAAAACCCTGCTGAATCAGAAATGGCTCAAGCACATCTTCAATGGTGCCACGCTCCTCACTGATCGCCGCCGCCAGGCTTTCAACGCCCACCGGGCCACCATCAAATTTTTCGATCATCGCCAGCAGCAACCGGCGGTCCATATGATCAAAACCCTGGCTATCTACCTTCAACATGTTCAGTGCCTGGTCTGCGATACCGGCACTGATATGCCCATTCGCCCGCACTTCAGCATAATCCCGCACCCGCCGCAGCAGGCGGTTCGCGATCCGGGGTGTTCCGCGGGAACGCCGTGCTATTTCGTAGGCGCCTTCTTTGTCGATATCCACACCTGAGAGCCGGGCCGAACGCACAATAATGTGTGTAAGATCCGCAGTGTTATAAAACTCCAGCCGCTGCACTATACCGAAACGGTCCCGCAACGGAGATGTCAACAGGCCCGCCCGGGTGGTTGCTCCTACCAGTGTAAAGGGTGGCAAATCCAGCTTGATTGAACGGGCCGCCGGCCCCTCACCAATCATGATATCCAGCTGGTAGTCTTCCATTGCCGGATAAAGCACCTCCTCCACCACAGCGCTGAGGCGATGAATCTCATCAATAAAGAGCACATCGCCCTCTTCCAGATTGGTGAGCATCGCAGCCAGATCCCCGGCTTTCTCGAGCACTGGCCCGGAAGTTGTCTTTATCGAAACGCCCATTTCATTGGCAACAATGTTGGCAAGCGTGGTTTTGCCCAGCCCCGGAGGCCCGAATATCAAAACGTGATCCAGCGCCTCCCGGCGGCCACGCGCCGCGGAGATAAAGATATCCATCTGTTCCCGAACGGCGGGTTGCCCCACATACTCCGCCAGCAACGAGGGCCGGATAGCACGATCCTGAAGCTCTTCGTTGTCACCGGCCCGGGCTGAGATCAGTCGATCGGATTCAATCATTTACGCATCCGTTTATCGGGAATCAATAGACTGCCACTTGCCAATCCGGAAGTGAACCAATTGTACAAACCACCATGCGCCTGTCACGTTACGCTCTCTACAGGTTTGGTGCCACATAAGCGACACATTAATGTCCTGTCATCAAGCCGGAATCATGTTGCGCAAAGCCAGGCGTATCAGCGCTTCACTGGACATACCCTCTTCAGCCACTTTTGCAATGGCACGGGCGGCTTCCTGGGGCTTGTACCCGAGCGCAATGAGCGCCGCCTCGGCCTCGTCGGCGGGCTGATGGGATGCCGGTGAAAGCTGAGGCGCTTCCGCTGCAGCCCCATCAGCCTGGCCCGCCCCCGGTATGAACCGGCCTTCCAGCTGCTTTATGCGGTCTGCCATTTCGATCAGCAGCCGTTCTGCAGTTTTTTTGCCAACCCCGGGGAGCTTTACCAGGGATTTGATATCCCGCCCTTCCACGCAATGAATAAACTGCTGTGCGTCCAGCCCGGACAGGATGCCTGCCGCCAGCTTGGGGCCAACGCCATTCACTTTGATCAACAGGCGGAAAAGGTCACGGTCAAGGCGTGAAACAAAGCCATAGAGGCTCTGGGCGTCTTCGCGAACCACAAAATGTGTATGAAGGGTAACTTCCTGCCCGGCATCCGGCAGGTGGAAAAACGTAGTGTAAGGAATGTCGACTTCGTAACCCAGGCCACTGCATTCAACCAGCGCCTGAGCGGGTGCCTTCTCAATCAGAATACCTCGGATACGACCTATCAAGAATTGCCTCCTGCCGCTCCGCAGAGCAGTTTATTGTTGTCGCACGCGACCGCTGCGAGACTTCCCAGCCCCTCCCGCTACCCGAAGAATGCTTTGATTCATGTGCGCATGACACAGCGCGATAGCCAGGGCATCCGCGGCGTCTGCCTGGGGTTTTCGGGAAAGCGAAAGCAACACCTGCACCATGTGCTGCACCTGGGATTTGTCGGCACCGCCCCTGCCTACAACGGCCTGTTTGACCTGCCGTGCCGAGTATTCATGAACCGCAAGACCGCTGGTTGCGGCACCAACTATAGCAGCGCCACGGGCCTGCCCCAGTTTGAGAGCGGAATCAGGGTTACGCGCCATAAAAACCTGCTCGATGGCAAATTCCTGTGGCCGGAATTCTCCAATCAGGCTTACCAGGCTCTGAAATATGATTTGCAGGCGCTCCGCCATGGGCTTTTCCCCCACGCGGATGCACCCGCTGTCAATGTATTCCGTGTGCCGACCTTCCGAACGGATAATACCGTAGCCGGTGATCCTTGAGCCGGGGTCGACACCCAGAATAATCGCCACATCAGTGCCTGCTTATTGTTCTTCGGTTTGAGTTGCCAGGCTGTCAGCCTCTTTGGCCGGCTTTCTGCGCAAACGGATATTCAGCTCGCGCAGCTGCTTCTCCTCCACTTCACCCGGCGCCTGCGTCATCAGGCAGGTTGCGCTCTGGGTTTTCGGGAATGCGATCACATCGCGGATGGAGCCGGCCCCGGTCAGCAACATGATCAGGCGGTCCAGGCCTAAAGCCAGGCCACCATGGGGCGGGCACCCGTACTTGAGTGCGTCAAGCAGGAACCCGAACTTGGCGCGGGATTCTTCCTCGTCAATGCCCAGAATACGGAATACTTCCTGCTGCATCTGCTCGCTGTGAATACGAATGGAGCCACCACCCAACTCAGTACCATTAAGAACCATGTCGTAAGCCCGGGACAATGCTGTTGCCGGGTTCGCCGCCAGCTCTTCCGGGCTGCAGCTCGGCGCCGTGAACGGGTGGTGAATGGCTGTGAGGCCGCCATCCGGCAGTTCTTCAAACATCGGGAAATCCACAACCCACAAGGGCGCCCACTCGGAGGTCAGCATGTTCAGGTCATGGCCTATGCGAACGCGCAGTGCGCCCAGGGCCTCGTTAACAACGGTGGCTTTGTCGGCACCGAAGAAGACAATATCGCCATCTTCCGCTGCCGTGCGCTCGATAACCGCCATGGCAACGTCGTCACCCAGGAATTTAACGATGGGTGACTGCAGGCCTTCAGCGCCTTTAGCGAGATCATTTACCTTGATATATGCCAGACCTTTAGCACCGTAGATACCAACATACCTGGTGTATTCATCAATCTGCTTGCGGCTTAACTCACCGCCTTTGGGCACTCGCAGAGCCGCAACACGGCCTTTCGGATCGTTTGCCGGGCCGGCAAACACCTTGAAATCCACACCTGCGACCAGGTCACCCACATCCTGAAGCTCCAGGGGAATGCGCAGGTCCGGCTTGTCACTGCCGAAACGCTCCATGGCTTCTGCGTATGGCATGCGCGGGAACGCTGGCAATTCGACATCCATAACGTCTTTGAACAGGGCGCGTATCATGCCCTCGTTCAGGTTCATCAGATCTTCCTCGTTCACGAAGGAAGCTTCGACATCCACCTGGGTAAACTCGGGCTGGCGATCTGCCCGCAAGTCTTCGTCGCGGAAGCACTTGGCAATCTGATAATAGCGATCCACACCCGACACCATCAGCAGTTGCTTGAACAGCTGGGGCGACTGTGGAAGCGCGAAGAAGGAACCTTCGTGGGTACGGCTCGGCACCAGGTAATCCCGGGCACCTTCCGGTGTTGCACGGGTGAGGATGGGGGTTTCCACATCCATAAAGCCTTTGCTGTCGAGGTAGTTTCGAATATAACTGGTGACCCGTGAACGGAAGCGCAAGCGATTGAGCATCTCGGGCCGGCGCAGATCCAGAAAGCGGTAGCGCAGACGCACGTCTTCGCCCACGTCTACGTGTTCGTCCAGGGGGAACGGCGGCGTTGCGGCGGCGTTCAGGATGGTAACTTCTTTGCCCAGCAGCTCCACCTGGCCCGTTGGCATGTTGCTGTTCTCAGTACCCGCCGGGCGGCGGCGCACACGCCCGGTAACCTTCAAGACAAACTCACTGCGCACTTTTTCTGCCAGCGCGAAGCTTTCAGGGGTGTCCGGGTCGACCACAACCTGGGATATACCGTCCCGGTCGCGCAAATCCAGGAAGATAACGCCACCATGGTCACGGCGGCGGTGTACCCATCCGCAGAGTGTAACTTCCTGATCAATGTGGGATTCGTTGATCCCACCGCAATAATGACTGCGCATACCGGTTCCCGTAGTGTTTGATGTTTACGTAGTTGTCTGGTAAGTGCTTGCGGCTCAATCTGTTTTTGCCCGCCAGATACGGCACGAACCATACTTCAAAAGTCGCTCATTATAAACAAAATGGCGACGAAAATCAGGGCTGTTTGACTCCCGAAAAAGGGCTGAAAACGAAACGCAAAACATGCAATGGTGGTTTCCTCAGGAGTAACAGACGGCTAGACTATTGCGCTAACGTTTTACGGGAGCAGAACCTTGTCAACCAGAGCCGAGCAGAAGCTTCTTACCCGGCGCTCCCTTATGGATGCTGCCCTGTCCCAGTTGAGCCCGGATCGTGGTTTCGGGAGCCTGAGCCTTCGGGAGGTGGCGCGGGAAGCCGGGATTGCGCCAACGTCTTTTTATCGCCACTTCGCAGATCTTGACGAACTGGGGCTGGTATTGGTGGACGAAGGTGGCGTGGCTTTGCGGCAGCTGATGCGCCAGGCGCGCAAGCGGATTGCCAGGGATGGCAGTGCTATCTCCACCTCTGTAGAAACCTTTATGGAGTATCTGGGCAACAACGCCAACCTGTTCCGGTTAATGCTCCGGGAGCGCACCGGTGGATCCAAACCCTTTCGAACAGCGATCAAAGCCGAAATTGATCATTTCGTAACCGAGCTGGCAGACGATCTGCGGCGATTTGCGGAAGAACAGAACAAGCCCTTGTCCGATGCACGGGTAGTTGCCGAAGCCATGGTAACGCTGGTTTTCAACCAGGGTGCGGACGCACTGGATGCAACTCCGAAAGAGCGTGAGGATCTGAAAGTCAAGCTGAAAACCGAATTGCGGATGATCCTGATCGGCTCGCAAATGATGGCCAGGCATGCGTCAATCAGGTAACCCCCAGGCGCGCCAGCACAGGCGCCAGCAATTGCTTTACCTCCGCCAGCCGGTTTTCATCGTAGGGTACCGGCGGCTGCTTGCCCCAGACCGGCCCCGGCCAGGCCGCATCACCTTCAAAGCGGACAATGTGGTGCAGATGCAACTGGGGAACCATGTTTCCTAGTGCTGCCACGTTCATCTTGTCGCCACCGAAGGCTTCCATCATGCCGCGGCTGAGCGCCGAGGATTCCTGCATCAGCAGGTGCTGCTGCTCCGGGCTTAACTCGTAGATTTCACGGATACCGGCAAGTGCCGGCACCAGCAACACCCAGGGCCAGGCCTGATCGTTCATCAGCCGGACTTCGCACAGGCTGGTGCGGCCAAGGTGGATAGTATCCGCCTCAAGCCGTTCGTGAAGTCGAAAGTCCTGATCCTGCGTCATTGCTGCCCTCCGTTCGGCCTCCCATCCCATTGACTGCCCCCGGGTATTGGAGGCACTCGGCATTAAGGGTGCGGGTTACATCATCACGAATGAAACTGGTTACGCCCACGCCCAATGGCGTAGTAAATCAGGCCATGACGTTCCAGCATCTCCGGCTCGTAAAGGTTGCGCCCATCAAACACCACAGGCTCCCGCAGGGCGGATGCAATAGCGGCAAAATCCGGTGAGCGGAATTCTTTCCATTCGGTACAAATTGCCAATACATCGGCGCCCCGGAGCGTCTGCTCTTTGGTACCACAAAGCATCAAGCCCTGGTGATCGCCGTAAATGCGCTGGGTTTCTTCCATGGCTTCCGGATCAAACGCCTGCACGGTTGCACCTGCTTTCCACAGGTCTTCCATCAGCGTACGGGCTGAGGCTTCGCGCATGTCGTCGGTGTTGGGCTTGAACGCCAGGCCCCAGAGCGCAACCACCTTGCCTTGCAGGTTGCCACCGAAGTAGTGGCTGATCTTGTCAAAAAGCACATGTTTCTGGGCGTAATTGACGGCTTCTACGGCATTGAGCAGGCGTGCGTTGTAGCCACACTCATTGGCCGTGCGCGCCAGCGCCTGCACATCCTTGGGGAAGCAGGAGCCGCCATAGCCGCAGCCCGGGTAAATAAAGTGATAGCCAATACGGGGATCCGAGCCTATACCACGGCGCACCGCCTCAATATCGGCACCCAGGCGTTCGGCCAGATTGGCAATCTCGTTCATGAAACTGATTTTGGTGGCCAGCATGGAGTTGGCTGCGTACTTGGTCAGCTCAGCAGAGCGGATGTCCATGAAGATCATGCGATCGTGGTTGCGGTTGAACGGGTAATACACCTCCCGAAGAACATCCGCCGCTTTATCGCTGTCCGTGCCGATAATGATGCGGTCCGGCTTCATGAAATCGTTGATTGCCGCACCTTCTTTCAGGAATTCAGGGTTGGAGACCACATCAAACTCAAGTTCCAGCCCGCGGCTGTCGAGTTGGGCCAGCACGGCCGCCCTCACTTTGTCGCCGGTACCCACGGGCACTGTGGATTTGTCCACAATAACTTTGTAGTCGTCCATGTATTGCCCGATAGACCTGGCAACAGCCGTTACATACTGCAGATCGGCAGAACCGTCTTCATCCGGCGGTGTGCCAACGGCAATAAACTGAAGCATACCGTGCTGCACCGCTTCTTCGACATCGGTTGTAAAGGCCAGGCGCCCTGCTTCCACCGTGTGCTTTACAATATCCTCCAGACCCGGCTCAAAGATGGGAATCTGCCCGTTCTTGAGCTTGTCAATCTTTGCCTGGTCAACGTCCATGCAGAGTACGTGATGGCCCACGTCGGCCAGGCAGGCTCCGGTAACGAGCCCTACGTAGCCGGTACCAAAAATCGTTATTTTCATCCGTTAAATCCCGATACTTTTAAATTTGCGAACAGGTCAATTTGCGAACAGGTAATTCCGAGCAGGTTTTACTGGCCAACCGCAGCTTTCTTCTTCTGCCAGATTGCCTCCCAGGCCAACGCGGTGCCGACAATTGTTTCCAGATTGTCGTAGGCGGGCTGCCAGCCCAGGGTCTTTTTAATCAGTGCATTGTCTGCCATCAAGGCTGCAGGGTCTCCGGCCCGGCGGCCAGCTTCTGCTACCGGGAAATCAACGCCGGATTGCCTGCGTACCACATCAATCACTTCCCGCACGGTAAACCCGCGACCGTAGCCGCAGTTCATGACTTTTGACTCGCCACCTGCGGCCATGTAGTCCAGAGCCATAACGTGTGCACTGGCGAGGTCTTCCACGTGGATATAATCCCGCACGCAGGTCCCATCACTGGTGTCGTAATCGGTACCGAATACGCTCATCCCCTCACGCTGGCCGGTCGCACACTCGCAAGCTACCTTGATTAAGTGCGTCGCTTCCGGTGTCGCCTGGCCCAGCAAGCCATCAGGATTGGCACCGGCCACGTTAAAGTAACGCAGCACAACGTAATTGAGATCGGACGCAGCCGCGAGATCCATGATCATCCGTTCGCTCATCATCTTGGATGCGCCATACGGGTTGATCGGGGCAAGAGGAAGGTCTTCCGTAAGCACCGTCTGCGCCGGCATGCCATAAACCGCTGCCGTGGATGAGAACACCATGTAGGGCACTTTGTACTTGTCGACAGCCTTGAGCAGATTCAGGGTATTTCGGGTGTTGTTGCTGTAGTACTTGAGCGGGTTGCTGACAGACTCCGGCACCACAATATTGGCGGCAAAGTGCAAAACCGCTTCAAACTGATGCCTGGAGAACACCTGATCAATCTCGGCTTCGCTGGCCAGGTCTCCCACCACCAGCTCACCAGCCGTCACGGCCCAGCGATAGCCGGTTGAGAGATTATCGAAAACAACAATGTCGTGCCCTGCTTCAGCCAGTTGGCGGACAACATGGCTACCGATGTATCCGGCGCCGCCGGTTACCAATACTTTCACTCGGTCTTACTCCTTCCCTGAATCCTGTTTGCGCCGCTGCCGGATTTCGGCACGGCGGCGGCTGAAAAAATCACTGATGATCTGGCTGCAATCTTCCTGCAGAATGCCACCCACTGCCTCTACTTGCCAGTTCAGGTTAGGCTCGTCCAGAGTTCGCCGTGCAGACTCTATGGCACCGGCTTTTGGTTCGCGGGTGCCATAGACAAGGCGGCTGATACGGCTGTGCACAATGGCGCCAACGCACATGGTGCAGGGTTCCAGAGTGACGTAAAGGGTGGCTCCCGTCAGCCGGTAGTTTCCTGCCCTGGCCGCAGCATCACGCAACGCACATATCTCGGCATGGGCTGTGGGGTCGCAGCCGCTGATCGGTGCATTGAAGCCGGTACCCAGTTCTTTGCCATCACGGACCACAACTGCGCCAACAGGAACCTCGCCCAACGCAGCCCCGCGGGCTGCCAGTGTCAGTGCCCGGGTCATCCAGTATTCGTCAATGTTCTGTATATCCGGCATAAACGCGGCTCTGCTGATAGCGCCCTATACAAATACGACACTGGGTACACCCAGAAGCGCCACGAAAATACCATTGTTCGCTTTTTTTACCAAGCGGTTGACAGATAGTAATTAATTACTACTTTATAGGGACTGTGAACAACTCCGCGATCATGTCGTTGGTTCGGTCGCATTGCGCATTGCGCTATGAGATTTAAATGATGTGGCTGGCGTTGACCAGCATCCTCACATCCAATAACAAAGGAAGACAAATGAACAGATCAAAATGTTCTTCAGCTGCCATGGCCTTCGCTATGGCATTACTCGCCATGGCTATGACACTACGTGCTGAGTCTGCCGAACCCATGGCTTTGCAGGGTGTGATGCAGCAACTTGGGCGTGATATGCAAACCGTGACAGGTGCAATTGCCACGGAAGACTGGGGCACTGTGGCCGAACTCGCCCCAAGAATTGGTGGTCATCCAGAGCCACCAATAAAGGAAAAGTTACGCATCCTGAGCTGGATTGGTAGCGATGCCACTAAATTTCGTGGATTCGATGTTGAGGTGCATGATGCAGCAACTGCAATGAAAGAAGCTGCAATACACGGTGACGGCAGAGCGGTCATTCGTGCATTTTCCAGGGTTCAGCTAAGCTGTCTTGGGTGCCACGAGAATTTCCGTCAGCCGTTCATTGACCATTTTTATGGGCAACGTTGAACAACTCAACCACAGAGGCAGAGCAAGGAGTACAGACATGAGTATACCTACGATAACGACGAGCAGCACCAGGGTGAACGCCCAATTACGGAGCCGCGGAAGACGATTTCGAACCATCGCCACAGCTACCCTGCTGGGGAGTCTGGCACTTAACGGTGCCGTCGTGGCTGCGGAGCCGGTGGGTCCCGATCTGACCGAGAAACTGCGTGGCCTGCTGGCAAAGGAGATGGTCGAGATCGAGACGGCAATGAAGGCGACCTACAGCGCCATCATTCAGGGCAGGCATGACGAGGTGGCGCAGAAAGGGCAAGCCATACACGACAGCTTCATCCTCGAACAGTCCCTGACAAAGCAGGATAAGCAAGATCTGAAGGCAGCAGTGCCCGAGGAGTTCCTGCAGATGGACAAGCACTTCCACCAGCTTGCCGCAGCACTGGCTAAAGCAGGAAAACAGCAGGATACTCAGGCCCAGGCCGAGACGTTCAACCGTATGACCGAATCCTGTGTGGCTTGCCACAGCCGCTATGTGACGGATCGATTCGAGGGACTGAAAGAGCAGCCAGTTCCGCAGGAGTGGGGTCACTCCACTGAATAACTTTCTTGGGCGCCGGGCGAGCCTCCGGCTAACCGGAAAGGCTCATGGACCTGCGGAACAGCGCCAGACTGGCTGCGAAAAAAGCCATTCCCAGCCCGGCCATCATCGACAACTCGAACCACACGGTGTCCGGACCCGCACCCCGGAACACCACAGCCTTGGCGAAGGCGAGAAAGTGTCGTGAAGGCAGTGCCAGGGTCAGGCGCTGTATAACGTCTGGCTGGCTTTCGATCGCGCTCATACCACCTGAAAGCATGATGATGGGAATAATTACCATGATGACCAGCAGTGCGAACTGAGCCATGCTGCGTGCCATCGTACCGAGGAACATTCCGATGGCTGCGGCGGCGGCAAGATATATGGTCGTACCCGCCAGTAACAGTGGCACAGAACCGACCACAGGCACTTGTAGAATCTGTTGCACAACGAAAACCAGCGACAAGGTGAATGCTCCGAGCACTACCACAACGTTGGCCAACACCTTGGAAAGCGCTATTTCAAGCGGCGTCAGCGGCATAACCATCAGATGCTCAATAGTGCCCTGTTCGCGCTCGCGCAGCATCGCGGCACCTGTCAGTGCGATAGTGAGAAGAGACAACTGATTGAGTAGCGATGACACCGCCTTGAACCAGACCGGATCTCCATTGGGGTTAAAAGCCCGGCGCAGTTCCAGCCGTACTGCCGACTCAGGAGCCTGGGAACTACCGGAGAGAAATGCTCGTGTTTCCGAGGAAAGAATACTGGCAATGTAATCGGTACCAAGTTGTGCCTGGGAAACCGCCGTTGCGTCCACTTCAAGCTGGGCCGCTGGCATCAGGCCGGCGATCACGTCTGCCTCGAATCCAGGGGGGAAACTGAGTACAAACATGATTCGCCCGGCGTCCATCTCGGGCGCCACCTGATCGGGAGAGATCAGAACAGGGGGCTGGAACCACGGCGACCCCAGTGCGCTGACCACCTGATGGGAAAGCGTCGAGTTATCTTCATCAAGGATGGCGATTGCCGCATTGTATACCGTATCACCAGCTCCGCTGGCTTCGAGGATAACGGCGATCACGAAAGACCACAGGATCAGGACCACCATCACCGGATCTCCGAGAACGCTTTTCAATTCCTTGCCCGCGAGCCAGAAGATATTGGCGAGACGTTTCATGCTTACTTCTCCTGCTTGCGCAAAGCCAGTACGGCCAGGCCAGTCAGGACCGGACCGAAGGCGGCAAGGCGCCAAAGACTACCAGACAGTTCCGACAGACCGAGGCCCTTGGTAAAAGTACCGACGCTGACCGCCATGTACCAGGTCGTTGGCCAGAAGGTGCCGACGATCCGGGCCACTCCTTCCAGGGAGGAAACCGGGGTAATCATCCCCGAAAACTGCAGGGTTGGCATAACCGACAAAATGGCGGCGGCGAAGACTGCCGTTACCTGGGTTTTGGCAATCATCGATACGATCAGGCCATATCCCGTTGCTGCAACAGCGTAAATCAAAGCCCCAAGCACCAGTGCAAGCGGCGAGCCCTTGAGAGGAACTCCCAGAACGGTTACCAGCAGCGCCGTCAGGATGACAAAGTTCAGAAGCGTGATGACGATATAAACCAGCTGCTTACCGATGAGGAATTCTGCGCGACTGGTGGGTGTAACGTAAAAGTTGGTGATGGTGCCAATTTCTTTCTCGCGGGCCACACTGACTGCCATCAGGATTGCCGGAAACAGCAATAACAGAAGTGGTGGAATTGAGGGGCCGATTGACGGCAGGCTTTCCATCGCTGGATTGTAATGATAGCGCGGAATCAGTTGCGCTGGCGATGGCTCGTCCGGCGTGCGGGACAGAGTCAGATCTGCGAGTGCCAAAGTCGATTGTGTGTCAACGCCCAGTATGTAGGCATGGGCACCCGTGACGTAACTTTCCACCGTATCCGCCCGGCTGGAATCTGCTCCATCTATCATCGCGGCAATCTCGGTTGTCTCACCGCGTCGCAGCGATCTTCCGAAATCCGGGGGAATCTGTATTGCCAGCGCAAGCTCACTGCTTTTCAAACGCCGCTCAAGCTCTTCGATACTGCTGATCGAAGAGCGCTTGAGAAACCATTCAGAGTCGTCAAATCCTGAAAGATAGGCGCGGCTTTCGGGACTACGATCCTGATCGAAAGCAGCAAAAGGAATGTTGCGCACTTCCTGCGAGATACCAAAGGACATGATAAGCAATAACAGCGCGCTGCCCACAAAAGAAAACACCAGTCGCACCGGATCGCGCCTTACCTGCATTGCCTCCCGTGTGGTAAAAGCGAACATACGTTGCAGGCTGAAGCGCGGAGCCGTTGCACTCTCCTGATCAGCACCGTTTCTGCCGAGCAGATGCCCGCCTTCTGCTGTTTCTGGCGACTGAGACTGCTCTGTCTCTGACGGTGACGAGGCATCAAGCATATACGCTATGAATGCTTCTTCGAGGGTCTCGGCACCACGTGCCGCAATCAGCGCTGCGGGTTCATCCGATACCAGCACTTTGCCTGCGTGCATCAATGAAATCCGGTCACAGCGCATGCCCTCGTCCATGAAATGGGTCGAAATGAAGATCGTGACCCCATCCCGGTGCGCGAGCTCCAGCAGCATATCCCAGAACACATCCCGCGCCTGCGGATCAACGCCGGAGGTCGGCTCGTCCAGAATCAGGATGCTGGGCGCATGGATCACCGCAACCGCCAGGGAAAGACGTTGGCGCACACCCAGCGGCAAGGATGCGGCCCCCTGATCAAGATAAGGCTCAAGCCCGAAACGCGGAACCAGCTCTGCCATGCGCTCGGCGGTCAGTTTTCGGCCCAGATGAAACAGGCGCGCGTGTAACAGCAGGTTCTCACGTACCGTGAGCTCGCCATAAAGCGAAAATGACTGGGACATAAAGCCGACCTGCCGACGCGAGTCGAGATTTTGCGCATCCACCGGCTCACCAAAAATCCAGGCCTCGCCTTCTGTTGCGGGCGTGAGCCCGGTCAACATTTTCATGGTGGTGGTCTTGCCACAGCCATTCGACCCCAGAAACCCGAAAATCTCACCCTGGGCAATCTCGAAACTCACAGAGTCTACGGCAGTGAAATCGCCGAATCGTTTGGTAAGATTACGTGCCTTGATGGCAGGCTCTTGCGCTTCTCCTTCCGTTGCAGGTGGCGCACGTGGTGCCTCCTGAGGCTCAGAGACTGATGCAGATTCACCGCCCAGCAGTGCCACGTAGGCCGCTCCTACGGTCTCTGTTCCAGTCTGGGCCAGCAGTTCTTCAGGGCTTCCAACGGCCAGGATACGCCCGTCGTTCATCGCCACCAGATGTTCAAAGCGCGCGGCTTCTTCCATGTAAGCGGTTGAGACCAGAACGCTCATCTGAGGTCGATCAGCACGGATCGTATCAATCAGGTCCCAGAACTGACTGCGTGATAATGGATCCACACCGGTTGTCGGTTCATCCAGCAACAGGAAATCCGGATCGTGAATCAACGCGGCGCATAGCCCCAACTTCTGTTTCATCCCGCCGGAGAGCTTGCCCGCGGGCCGGTTCATAAAACCGTCCAGTCCCGTTGCCTGGGTCAGCCGGGCAATCCGGGCCTTGCGCTCAGCTTTGTTCTGGCCGAACAGCTTGCCAAAGAAATCGAGATTCTCCTGTATAGTAAGATCATGATACAGATTGCGCCCGAGCCCTTGGGGCATGAAGGCAATCCGGCTCCCGGCATCAGCCCGGTGGCGTTTTTTCGACATATCACCGCCCAGCGCCTCGATGTGCCCGGTCTGCAAGTGCTTGGCACCGGCGATCAGCCCCATCAGGGTGGACTTGCCCACACCATCAGGCCCGATCAAACCAACCATACGCCCGGCGGGCATATCCAGGGTTACGTTGTTGAGCGCACACACCTTGCCGTAGTGATGACTCACCGCCGCAACCTGCGCAACCAGGCTGTTTGAGCTGTCAGCGGTTTTCATTTATCAGGTTCCTCAGACACCTCAGCGGCTGAAGCAGAGGACCCGGTCGGCCCAGGCAGTACGCTGGCTACCGGTGGCGTCAGTCCTTCAGGCCAGTCCGGCAGGGTGCCATCGGATCCCACCAGCCGAACCCAGGCTACGCCGCGCACACCGGTTTTTACCTGCGAGAGCCGGGACATAATCAACTCTTGGGGAATGCGAACACGGACACGAAACATCAGGCTCTCGCGTTCTTCTATGGTCTCGACCTGTTTCGGTGTGAACTGCGCCTCAGGTGCAACGAAACTCACAACAGCTGGTATCGCCATATCCGGCATTATATCTGCCACAATCCGTGCCTCATCACCCAGCCGCACCTTTGGGGCAGCGCTCGCGGGCAGGAAGAATTCCATATAAACATCACCGAGACTGACCAGCGTCAACACCTTGCCACCGCTACCCAGAACTTCACCGGGCTGGGCAAGGCGGTACAGCACCCGTCCAGCCTGGGTCGCATAAAGCGTGCTGTCATCGATGCGAGCTTCGATCTCTTGCTGAGCCGCAACCTCCGCATCTACAGCTCGTTGTTTCGCAAGAGATTCGGCATGTGCAGCAACAAGTCTGGAATCGGATACCTGGGTCTCCGTGCGTTGAATATCCAGTTCCTCACGTGAAATGACCGCCCGTTTGAACAACGTTTCCGAACGGGCCAGATTGGTCTGTGACAGTGCGAGTTCGGCCTCTGCCTGGATGACACCAGCCCGTGCTACAGCGGCTGCCGCTTTGGCACTTCCCACGGCAGCCTCCGCCCGCCTCTTTTGCGCCATCAGTTCAGCAGTATCCATCACTGCCAGCGTGTCACCTGGCTGCACCAGATCACCCTCACGTACCATGATATCGGATACCCGGGCTGCCAGACGCGTCGAAACATCAACCAGATCGGCTTCAATCCTGCCATTGCCGAGAGCGAACCCTTCAGGCGGCAGGTTGCTGGGTGCAAACAGTACCTTCCAGATGGCATAACCCATAAATGCCGCCAGAACGGCCACAACAAGAACGGTGGAAATTTTGCGCGACATGATTATTCTCCTCACTTTTCCAATTCGGAGCAGGCAATTCCGCGCCGGTAAATGGCAAATACACCCGGGGCGGCCTGGCGCATCTGGTCTATATCGCCCGAAATCAGTGACTGCATGATCAAGCCCTGAATGGTGCCAATAAACAGCATAGCAGCAGCTTGATTATCAAGCTCATTAGGAAGTTCACCACGGGATTTAGCCGTCTCGATAAGCTCGTTCAGGCGTTCTGCGTACTGTTTGAGCAACGCATGCGCCAGGCGCTTTGCCGGTGTTGCCTTAGCGCCCTGGAGCTCGCCGAATAACATGCGGGGCGCGCCAGGATGCTCTGAAACAAAGGCGATATGAGCCAGGAACATGGCCTGCATTGCCTCAAGGGGCGACTCAATGCCCGCCGCCGCTTTCTCGATTCGCGACATCAGGCGCTCCGCCACCCATTTCATGACCGCCTGCCAGATCGCTTCTTTATTGGGAAAATGCCGGAACAGCGCTCCCTGGGTCAGTTTCATGTGTCTGGCGATGGCTGCTGTGGTGATATCTCCCGGATTGGTGGTTGCAGCCAGGTCAATCACCGCTTCAACGGTGACGTTACGACGCTCCTCGGCGGGAAGGTTTTTTTTTCTGGTCTTTTCCATTGTGCTCTCTCCTGAACGTTACGAATTATTCGGTCCCTGCCTCAGTCCCGGCAGGTTCCACCCGAGTCCAGCCCCAGTCGTCAAACAACACATAAACCGCCGGGATTATGACCAGCACCAGTACGGTGGTTGTCAGCAGGCCGAACACAACGGAAATCACCAAAGGCTTGATGGCTGCGGACTGCACGCTGGTTTCCGCCAGCAAGGGCAGCAACCCGGCAATCGTAGTGGTAGAGGTGATAAGGATAGCCCGCAGCCTGTCGCGGCTGGCCTGCCCTGCCGCAACGATTGCACTCAAACCCTTGCTACGGTTCTCCTTGATGAACTGAACCAGCAGAATTGAATTATTAACCACGATACCCGCCAGGGATGCGGCCCCGATCATCGAGGGCATGGAGATGTACCAGCCCAATAGCACGTGCCCCCAGAGTGCCCCGACAAAAGCCAGTGGAATGGCCAGCATAACGATAAGCGGCTCGGAGTAGCTGCGGAACTGGAAGGACAGGATTACAAACACACCCAGCAGGCCAATCACCAACCCACGGGCAATGGAGCCGCCGGTCTCGGCAGAACGGGCCACCTGCCCCTCAAAACTGACCGCAACATCCGGATGACGCTGCTCAAACTCCGCAAGCCATTGACCACGCATATCATTGACAATGGCCTGGGCGCTCGCCTTGCGGGCATCAACATTTGCCTGAACCGTAACGGTGCGCTGGCCGTCAATACGAGTGATCATGGCCCAGTCGCGCTGATCGTGAATATCGGCAACAACCTCCAGCGGCATCTGCCGTCCATCAGGTAGCATGATGGTCTGATCGGCAAGGTCGTCCAGGCTGGACCTGTCGCGTTCTGCCTGGCGCACAAGAATTTCCACATCGCGCTGATTGATGCGTTGTGTATCGGCGATTTCCCCAAGGAAAGCGGCACGCAACTGGGAAGCAACCATTTCCGCTGTTAACCCCGAGGCCAGTGCACCGTCCGTCAGGGTAAAGGTTCGCTGCGGTTTGCCGGGGCGCAGATCGTCAATGATGTTATAAACGGCCTCATAACCGGTCAGATGATCACTCACGTCCAGTGCGGCGGCCTTCAGATCGTCCAGATTCGCCCCCTGCAGTCGCACTTCGATGGGTACGCCGGCAGGGCCGAAGCCCGGCTCCTGGATAATCAGGCTCGAAAGTCCGGGGATATCTCCAATCTGGTTGCGCCAGGCAACCGTCAACTCATCCAGGGTTATGGTTCGGATCTCGGCACTTAACAGGTCGACCATAACCGTGGCAACGTGTGCGCCCGCCTCTTGTGCGCTGGGGTTGTAATTGAAGCGCACCTGAATGGCGTCGACCAATGGAGACTCATCGGGTTGTTCCGGTGCAAAAGCCTCATTGAGTTGCCACATGGCATCTGCAACCTGGCGGGCAGCCTGTTCTGTGTGCTCCAGCGGGGTACCCTGGGGCAGCATAAGCCGTGCTTCCAGCGTATCGCCGTCAAGATCCGGCATGGCTTCCGTGCTGACATGGCCGCCGGCCATAAAACCCGCCGTACCCAGCAATATAAGCAGCATCATCCCCAGTACGCTATAGCGCCAGCTCACCGCTCTGTCTGCGAACCTGCCAACGCCTTCCTGAAATACGCCAAAACGCCGCTCAAAGCCTGCGCGGAAGCGGGATCGACCGCTTTTCCGCAATGATGGAACACTGCTTTTAAGATGATGTGGCAGAATCCAGAAAGCTTCTATGAGGCTCGCGAACAACGCCGCAATCAACACTACTGGCAAGACTTCAAGCACGGCACCGAGTTCACCGGCAAGAAACGCCAGAGGACCAAACACCCAGACGGTTGTCAGGAAAGACGAAACAACGCCCGGCAACACCTGTCGAGTACCTTCTACTACGGCATTCAGGGGTGAAGCTCCCCGTTCGGCCTGTACCGCGATGTTATCCGCTATGACCACTGCATCGTCCATCACGATGCCGAGAGCCATCAACAGTGCCACCAGAGTAATCATGTTCAAGGACAAACCCGTCAGGCTCATAACGAAAAAAGCGCCCATGAACGCCACGGGCAAGCCAAGTACTGCCCAAAGCGCAAGGCGGGGGCGAAAGAACAGGCCCATTACCACGACCACCAGAACCAGCCCCCCTATACCATTGCTTATCAGCATCTCCAGGCGTTCGCGGACGATACTGGTCATATTCTGCGTCAGGGTCAGTTGTATTGGTCCGTCAACACGCTGGCGCTCCGCATCTATTAATGTCGTCAGCTCGTCCAGCACATTCAACGAGTCATCACGCAGAGTCTTGCTAACCTCGAGCACCACAGCCCGCTGGTTGTTGAAATAGATCTGCGCCTCGGGTTGTTCGCCGGTTTCCCGCAACGTCGCGATCTGACCGAGGGTAAGCTCACCTCCGCCACCGCCTGAAACCACTACCAGATCCGCAAGCTCCTGAAGGCTGCGGCGCTGGTCGGTAAAGCGCAGCAAAATGTCGCGATCCGGGGTTTCCAGGGTGCCCAGAGGTACATCAACACTCTGCTGTCGGAGCCGCAAAGCCAGGTCGCTGGCGGACAACCCATACTGGGCCAGCATCGCCCGCGACACCTCGACTTGCCACTGACGCTGGGAAAGCCCCTCCAGAGTGACCTGGGCCACGCCGGGAAGCGACATGATGCGCTCTTCCAGTTGAAACGCGTAGTCTTCAAGCTGGTTTGGTGCCATATCGCCATAAACGGCTACTGCCGCCACCAGATCACTGCGGTGCAGTTCCCGCACGATCGGTCTTTCCGCACGTGCGGGCAGGTCGGTGAGCGCATTAACTTCAGTGTCGATATCGTTCAGAAAGCGGATAGGGTCCCCGGCAGCCTCCATGGTGGCCGTGGCGCGAGCCAGATTGTCCTGTGCCACGCACTCGATTTCATCGAGGTAATCAACACCTTTAACGGCATCGTATAAACGGCGACAGACCGCATCTTCCACATCAGCCGCACTGGCGCCGCGATAGACCACGTCGATGCTGACCTCAACAGGTCGGTAATCAGGAAAGGTTTCACGTTTCAGGTTCGGCGCCGCAAACAGACCCGCTGCCAGCAGCAGGATCAGCAGCAGGTTGGCTGCTGTGGGGTGGCCAGCAAACCAGCGGATCATTTGCCGTCACCCAGCGCACGCTGGCGCAGGCTTTGTTCGAGTTCCGGATTACGATGCGGCGCAACTTCCATGCCGGCGATAGCCGGCACGGGATCATCGGTGATCAACAGTTCCCCTGCGCTCAAACCGCTTTCTATCACTGCCAGACCATTCTGCTCGAAGGCGACCGTTACCGGCCGCCGCTGCAAAAGGTTACCCTCCCCCAGCAGGTAAACCTCGCCCTGGTGCACCGCTGAAGACGGTATCGCCAGCAAAGGCCGGGGGTTATCGGCTATAAATTTCACTTGCACATACATATCCCGTTGCAGCGCGGGGCGCTCGGGCACACTGGCAAGGCTGTAGGGCTGATCTACCGTAACCACCACCCGCCCGCTGCGGGTACCCGGGTCCAGGCCGCTGGCAACCCTGCTTACGCTTGCAGGCCATCGCACCCCCGGAAAACCGGTCAGCTGCACTTCGCTGCGAATGGCGGAAAAATCGAGTCGTTCAGTGATATCCAGCGCCGTCTGCTGCGAATCAACAGGTATCGACACCGCTGTCATAAGCCGTCGCAACATGCTTAACGGCACCTGTGCTTCAACCTCTGCCTGCTCAATGCCATCTACCAGAAACAACGATTGGCCGATAGCTGCATACTGATGTTCTTCCACGTCGACAGAGCGCACGCGCAAGTCGTAGGGGGCAACAAAACGCGTATCTTCAAGATCCTGGCGCCCCTGATCCAGGCGCGTATTGGCCCGCTGTATCCGGGCTTCAAGATATTGCTGCTTCGATGGCACCAGCGAGAGCTGGTTATTCAGGGATTGCACCAGCTGACGCTGCGCCAGTGTGGCGCGCCGCTGCTCGTCCAGTCGTGACTGGGACACGGCGCCGCTCGCAAGGAGGCGTTCAATGCGGTCGAGTTCGCCTTCAGACAACTCCAGCCGTTCACTTTCCAGTTTTAACAGGCGCCGGGTATTCTGCGTTTCTGCATCAAGCTGGGCCTGTTCAGCCCTCAATGAGGCCAGCTCGGCTTCGGTCTCGGCAATCGCCAGCTGGTAGCGCCCGGGGTCCAGTGCCAACAACAATGTTCCCTTCGGCAGCAACGTACCGCTGTTGAGCTCCGGGTGACGATAGACCACCCGCCCGGACACGTTGGCCACTGCCTGCCAGGTTTGTACCGGGCGGGTAATGCCAAAGCCCCTTGCTGTCAGTGCAAAGGGCATGGGCTGCACTTCGATCACCGTCAGAGGCATGGGTGAGGTATTCGATTCACTGTGCGCCGGCCTTTCGCGCAAAAAAACAAGAAGCGCGATCAGGAGAACTCCACCCACCAGCCCGGCCAACGCAAACATCTTTCTATTTCCGAGCCGCCGCAGAGCCATTGAGTTTTCCTTTTGAAATTAGCCGACAGGAAAGATAGTAATTAGTTACTAATTTTTCTGCAACCAATGTGCAAGGTTTGTTTCCGGGGATTGAAACAACTGTTTGGTGGCGGGGTGGGGAAAGACCCGGTTCGCCGGGGCTACCGGGTAATAAAGCAGGTCAGTTCAGGGCAAGCTGACTATCGTTGCGGTCACATCTGAGAAATTCGGAATTTGCCAGCCACTCTGAGTCCGGGTAGTAGGTAAACAGGTACTGGTTTTCTTTCAGGCTGTCTATCAGTGCTCCGGCGATTTCCTGACGGACTGCGGGGCAGCCATGGCTGCGGCCCAGGCGGCCGGTCTTTTCAATAAAGCTCTCGCTGACATAATCCGCACCGTGAATCACGATAGCACGCTGGTATGCAAGATCATTGACGCCGGATTCCATCCCTTCCAGGCGCAACGAATAGCCGTTCCTGCCGTAATAACTGTTAAGCGTACGAAACAGACCAATACTGGATTGATGGCTATCCGGCACATTGGAAAAGGCGTTAGCCGTAGCGTTTCCCGACCCCTGCCCATGAGATACCAGTTCCTTGAACAACAGTTCTTCATTCTCCAGATCAAACACCCAAAGGCGGGGTTTGCTGGATGGCAGAGAAAAATCAATGACCGCCAGACGTTCCGCATCAGGAGCGGCGCAGGATATGGCCCGGGCCGCAAGGTGCATTACTCTGGGATTGGCAAGGGGCGCAAGCCTGGAAAGTGTTACATCAAGCGAGGCTCGGTGATCTGAGGGGTGCCCGGCAACCGTTGCAGTCTGAGATTCACCGGCCACCACAGGCAAGGCGCCTAACATAAGCTGGCCGCACAAAGCTGCAGCAAAGAGCCATCGGCTCCGAAAGTTCATCGGCATTCAGAAAACCTGTTTTAAGTTAGCGTAGTATTATAACCATAGGTGGCGTAATGGAAAGGCTTTGCAAAGATCACACAGGAACGATCACACAGGAGAGGTAGATGACTTTTGGTATTCGCTTAATGACCTTCAGTCTCGCGCTTTTGCTCCTGCTACATCCGGCATTACCAACTCAGGCTAATAATCGTAATAGTTCCATAGCCGAAGCCCTCGCGGACCGCCTGCCCGCCGAGCAGGCAGACCTGCAAGACTTCTATGCTGCCAGGCAGGGTCGCCCCGCATGGCAGCAGCCCGAGGCCGTTACGGGTTTTTTCGCCGCACTCAGCACGGTGGAAAACGACGGCTTGAATGCGGCGGATTATCGGTCGGCCGATCTGATGTCAACGCATCGCCAGCTTCAGGCTGCTGCCGGAACCCTGGAAGATCGCGTCCGGTTTGAGTTGCGCCTCAGCCGTGTGCTGATGACGGTACTGCATCACCTTCAGCGCGGTAAGGTTGACCCGCAAAGCGTTGACCCGACGTGGGAAATGCCTGTCACAATTGCACCACTCAACTTGCCAGCAATATCCCAGGCAGTAGATGCACAGCGCTTCGAGCAGGCATTTGCCATGGCACGGCCTGAAGCGGCGCCATATCAGCGCCTGCGAGCCGGCCTGGCGCAATATCGCCAACTTGAGCGGCAAGGTGGCTGGCCCCGGCTTCCAGAACGCCAACACTCGCTCAGGCCCGGCGATGTCCATAAAGATGTAGCTCTGCTGCGTAAACGGATGCTTATTACCGGCGAGCTGGCCATCACTGATGCGGATGAACCGGCGTCTCAGACAGCAGCCAGTAGCCCGCCTGAAACCTATGAATACGACGAACACCTTGTCGATGCGGTACGGCGCTTTCAGCAACATCACCTGCTGGAGGAAGATGGCATCGTTGGCAGGCAGACCCGGGCTGCGATGAATGTGCCGGTCACTGAGCGTATCAATCAGATCCGGGTAAACCTGGAGCGCGCCCGCTGGACTCTGCACGGTGAAGCGGAAGATTTTGTACTGGTCGATATTGCAGGCTATCGCATCAGCTATTTCCGCCCGAATGGCGAAATATGGCGCTCCCGCATCGTGGTGGGTCAACCCTACCGGCGGACACCATCGCTCCGCTCGATGATTACACACCTGACAATCAATCCAGCCTGGACTGTACCACCCACTATATACAGTGAGGATATGTTACCCAGAATACGACGAGACATCAGCTATCTGGAACGACAAAACATAAGCGTACTCAGCTTTTCAGGCCAGTGGCTTGACCCCTACTCAGTTGACTGGTGGAACCCGGGCGGCATCATGTTGCGCCAGGATCCGGGCCCGACAAACGCACTGGGACAAGTGGTTCTGCGCTTTCCCAACAATCACTCAGTGTATCTGCACGACACGCCCAGCCAGGGCCTGTTTTCCCGGCAACAGCGCGCATTCAGTTCTGGCTGCATTCGTGTCCAGGGTGTGCTCGATCTCGCGCAAATGCTGCTTGAAGACACCGGCACCCCGGCACATGTGGACTCATTAATTGCCGCAGGCGAAACCCGAAACATTCACCTGAAACGGCCGGTGCCGGTTATTCTGCACTACTGGACCGTCCACCCCGGGGTCGACGGTGAACTGGTTTTTCGCCCGGATGTTTATCAACACGACGCAAGCTTGCTGAAAGCACTTGACCGGCCTTTGGCGCCCGGTAAGTAACTGTGTAGTGCCGCTGCGACGAGGCTATAATCACGTCAGCAGGGACACTGTCGCGAGGAAGGCATCATGCAGTTCATGAATCGACGCGAGGCCGACCGTCAGTTGGCCAAGACTCTGGATACCGCCATCGCTCGCCATGTCTGGGCCACCCGCTACCGGTACGCCGGCGAGCCGGGAATCGAGGCCACCTGGCAACGCGTGGCGCGGGCACTGGCGGCGCCCGAAGCCGAGATATCGGCCTGGGAGCAGCGGTTTACCGATCTGCTGGCCGATTTTCGCTTCCTGCCAGGCGGGCGCATTCTGGCGGGGGCTGGCACCGGTCGACAGGTGACATTGTTCAACTGTTTTGTCATGGGGACAATCGAGGATTCCATGGATGGCATCTTCGAGGCGCTCAAGGAGGGGGCGCTGACCATGCAGCAGGGCGGAGGGGTGGGCTACGACTTTTCTACCCTGCGCCCGGCCGGCACGGTGGCCCGCAGGGCCGGGACAATCGCCTCGGGGCCGGTCTCATTCATGCACATATGGGACAGCATGTGCGCAACGGTTCTTTCCACTGGCCCCCGCCGCGGGGCGATGATGGCGACGTTGCGTGTAGACCACCCCGATATCGAGACCTTCATCGACGCCAAGCGCCAGCCCGGCAAGCTGACACATTTCAACTGTTCGGTATTGGTGAGCGATGCCTTTATGACGGCGGTGCACGCCGATGCCGACTGGCCACTGCTGTTTCCGTCGGCTGCACTGGAACCGGGTAGCGGCGAAGAAATCCAAAGTGACTGGCCCGGCTTCGAAGAGCCGGTGCCCTGCCGGGTGTTTCGGCGGCTGCGGGCGCGCGAGCTGTGGGAGCACATCATGCGTGCGACCTAT